>ERZ761602.745-NODE-745-length-65785-cov-16.050571_pt1 | contig 65785 bp, 61 predicted proteins | sample MGYA00512165_ERZ761602 | MGnify/ENA primary metagenome ERZ761602 (study PRJEB28899, sample SAMN02445085) | bioreactor sludge metagenome | biome: EBPR sludge; isolation source: Thorneside wastewater treatment plant | place: Australia: Brisbane, Thorneside...
GTCTGCGTCTGCGTCTGCGTCTGCGTCTGCGTCTGCGTCTGCGTCTGCGTCTGCGTCTGCGCCTGCGTCCGGCCGTCGGCGCCGCGATCAGTAGCGTGGGCAGGCCACCGGCATCGGCCGCGGCGGGTTGCACTTCACGCCGGGGTCGCAGCCCGCGTCGCTGTCGGTCTCGCACGTCTCCGCCGCGGTCTCGACGATCGCGATGACGTGCGCCGGCGGGCACTCGATCTTCATCGGCGCCGGCGGATTGCACGGCGGGATCGGGTCACCCGGCTTCAGCTGGAGCTGCGTGCACGGATCCGGATCGATCGCCGCCCAGCAGTCCTTGCCGCCGCGCGACACGGTCCAGCGCCGCAGCGACGCGGCCACCTCCACCGCGGCGTCGATCGGCGCGGGCGGCGGCGGCTCGTACTCGTGGCTCGGGCACGTGACCGCCGTCGTGCCGTCCTCGAGGAAGCAGCTGGTGCCGTCGTTCGACACGACCTTGAACGGGCTCCCCGTCTCCTGGGGCGGACACGGCATCTGCATCGGCGGCGGCGGATTGCAGCGGTACCCCTCGGGGCAGCTCATCGGCACGTGCGCCAGACACGTGTCACCCGTCCGGTGGACGCTCCACGACCTCTGCGCCTTCGGCTCGGGTGGCGCGGTGTCGCCCTTCTTGCCGTCGGAGCACCCGCCCGCGGCCGCAACGACGACGACGAACGGAGCCGCGAACCGCGTGCGAGGAGGACGCGCCATCTCCCGACGGTATCACCGTCGGCTCGTCACATCCGCCGGACCACGCCCTTGCGCGTCGCGGTCACGGTCGTCTCCAGATCCGTGTATTCGATCGTCAGGAGGGCGCGGGTGCGAGCATCGGTGGCGGGGAAGCGGAGGTCGCGCAGCGCGGCACCGAGGCAGGTCTCGGCTTCGGTGTCGCCGACCATCTTGAAGATGAAGCTCCCGATCCGGCCGTCGCGCTCGATGTGAACGAGCGCGTGGACTGGGTCGCGATCGAGCTCCCTCCGCTCATCCCGCGATTGCATGCATCCATGGAGCGCCGAGCGCTGGCGCTCCACGGCTCCCGTGAGCCGGGCCTGGGAGATGCCCGCGTGCGAGGAGTCGTCGATGCGGCAACCTACCATCAGGCGATCGCCGAGGTCGCATTCCGTCCACGTCTCGATGGGGGGCATTTCCAGTCCGCACAGCGTGACGTGCCGTGCATGCTCCACGCGAAGCACCGTCGCGAGGTCCTCGTCCGGCGCCGTTGCCGGTGTCGTACCGCGCGCGACGAGGTGGACGCCCACGGCCGTGCTCGATGCCAGCAACGTGGCGGCCACGAGTGGCCACCACGGCGAACGGAGAGCCGTCCGGGTGGACGCGACCACGGTCAGGGCGCCTTCGTCGACGGGGTGTCGCTCGACCGCGTCCGGCGGTCCGTGATGCACTCCTCGAACGGCTGCCACCTGCCGTCGATGTCACCGCGGTACACCGGGGCCGCGCACGGCATCCTGGTCTCCTGGATGTCGTGGTGCTCGCGCACCCAGGCGTCGTGCTCCTCGAGCGCTCGCCTCGTCTCGAGGATGATGCGATCGATCTCGCGTCGCTCGGCGTCGGTGAGCACGCGAGGCTTGGCCTCCGCGTGCACCGCCGCGGGCGCAGCCGCGGGCACCACCATCACCGCGCGCGGCGGGCGCGTCATCACGGCGACCGCGCTCACGATCGTCAGCATCGCGGCCGACGCCAGCGCCATCATCGGCATCCAAAGCCCGGCGCCGCTCCGGGGCGCCTCGACCTCGCGCCGCAGCGCCTCTGCGGGACGCACCTCGCGTGGCGACTCGTCCGTCATGCCTTCGAGGATACCACCCACGCTCGTGCCACCCACGCTCGTGCCACCCACCGCGGTGTCAGCCACCGGCACGACGGTGTCAGCCACCCGCGGCACGACGGTGTCAGCCACCGGCACGCAGGGGCGACGGCCGACCCGACCACCGCGCTAGCCGCCGCCGGGAGGCGCCGCCGTACCCCGTTCACAAGCCCGCGAAACCTGGGTTCTTCGCGTCTGCAACCCCGCGGCACGCTTCCTGCTCTCTCTGGTCGGACCATGGGAATCGCGCTCTCGTCCAGACTCGGTCGCCTCCGCCAGCGGCTCACGTTCCTCGGCATCCTGCTCGGCCTGGGCGGCGCCGCCATCGGCTGCGCCACCGACGGCGCCGACGACGGCCGCGACATCGACGAGGAGTGGGGCATGGAAGGCCCGCTCGAGCCCGTGCCGGCCCCCGGCAAGGAGGACAGCGAGTTCCGCAAGGGCCTCCTCGTCAACACCAACACCACGCGCACGCAGGTCTGGACCGCGCGCAACGCCTGGGATGACACCGACACGACCGCGGCCCGCGCCGCCGGCCTCGCCTGGGGCGCCAACTCGGGCCTCACCTGGGATCAGAAGTACGCCGCCTGGCTCGACTCGATGGAGTTCGTGCCCGCCGCCGACGGCTACTCGCAGACCATCAAGCTCACCACGCCGTTCGGCCGCTCGTTCGACTCGCCGTCGCTCGAGTGCGCCGAGATGTCCATCTTCCTCCGCATCACCTTCGCCGCCTGGTACGAGCTGCCCTTCTTCATGGAGTCGATGGACTCCTCCGGCCGCCGCGTCTACTTCGGCCACAACGGCGTGCGCACCTCCGCCGGCCGCTACGCCAACTCGCCCGAGTTCGGCGTCGCCTACGTCGACCACTCGCGCAAGACGCCGGCCGAGTACACGGCGAGCTGGCCCAAGGACAACACGCTGCGCGGCAAGCGCCTCGCCGGCGGCGAGGACGTCCAGCCGGTCTTCGGCGGCGCGCCGTTCGGCACGTACCTCGACGAGATCCACCTCAACAAGCGCGTCGGCTACTTCACCGTGATGGCGCTCAACTACCTCGGCTCGATGAACCTCGCCGACAGCGCCAACACCTACAACCTCGTCCCCGAGGCGGTGCGCGCCGGTGACACCCTGGTCGAGCGCTGGCAGCGCAGCGGCATCGGCCACACCCTCGTGGTCAAGGAAGTGCTGCCCATCGGCGAGGGCAACCTCGACGTCGTCACCATCTCGGGCTCGATGCCGCGCCGCCAGGGCAAGCGCGAGAGCGGCGTCGCCTCCAAGGGGTACTTCACCAGCAACTACACCGGCGGCGTCGGCACCGCCAGCGACGGCTCCGAGTACGCCAAGCTCGGCGGCGGCCTCAAGCGCTGGCGCGTCACCAAGAACATCGGCGGCTACTGGACCAACACCTGGATGCGCGGCGACGAGGCCAACTGGATCAACTCGACCGACTACGCGCGCATCGCCGCCCGCCCGGCCCGCTTCCAGCAGCTCCTCGGCCAGGTCTCGCCCCAGCAGCAGCGGACGGAGCTCCTCGCCCAGATCGAGGACGCGCGCCGTCACCTGCGCAACTACCCGGCGTCGTGCTCGGCCCGCGAGCGCCGCGAAGGCGCGTTCGCCGAGCTGTACGCGCTCTCGCAGCGCACCTGGGGTACGAGCCAGGCCGAGATCGATCGCATGTACAGGAAGGACGAGGACTACGTGCTCGCCGAGCTCACGTACACCGCGAGCAAGACCTGCTGCTGGAACTCGTCGACCGCCGCCATGTACGAGATCATCATGGCCGAGGCCGCCGCCGAGATCGCCGCCGCCGAGGCCGCGGGCACGTGCGCCGCGCCGACGGTGTTCATGAACCAGGCGGACGGCTACGCCCGCTGGCAGGCGCGCGCGCAGGCGATGGGGCAGGGCGCGGCGTGGAAGGCGTGGAGCGAGGACGAGGCCTGCCCGCAGCGCGGCGTCGCGGCCGACACGATCGCGCCGGTCGACCAGACGCCCTTCTGCTCGCTCGAGAGCGGCGGCACGAGCGGCGGCTGCACCGATCGCTTCGAGCCCAACGACACGCGCGCCGCGGCCAAGGCCGTCGCCGCCGGCACCCACGGCGACGTGCGCATCTGCACCGGCGACCGCGACTGGTTCTCGAGCGCGACGGCGCGCACGGTCCGCATCACCTTCAGCCACGCCGCGGGTGATCTGGATCTCGCCGCCTACGACGCCGCCGGCAACCGGGTGGCGCAGTCGCAGGGCACCGGCGACAGCGAGCAGGTGACCGTCCCCGCGGGCGGCACGGTCGAGGTCTACGGCTACAACGGCGCGACCGGCGGATACACGCTCGTCGTTCAGTGACAGCGGCCCGCTCGTCGACGTAATAATCCCGGGCGATGGCCAAGAAGGGCAAGCGCACGGGCACGTCCAGGCCGACCGCGGCCGCACCAGCAGCGAGCGAGACCGCGTCCGCGAGCGCCTCGAGCGCGCCCCGCGTGACGCCCTCGCGCGATCCGCGCCGCTGGATCTACATCGGCGCCGACGTGGTCTTCACCCTCGGCTACCTCTGGGCGTTCTCGGAGCTGCTGCACAACCGCTTCGGCTGGGCGCGCGGCATCCTGTACATCCTGCCGGCGTGCACCGTCATCATGGCGCTCGGCACCGCCGTGCGTGGCAAGTGGGGCTGGCTCGCGACGGTGGTGGGCGGCACCGGCATGATCCTCTGGGCGATCGCCTTCATCATCGTCCTCCTGGTCACCGCCTCGTACCTCTCCGGCGTGTACGGCGCGTTCGGCAAGGCCGCCGCCTCCGGCGCGATCCTCTCGACCGCCTTCGTCGTGCAGTTCGCCGCCACGCTGCCCGCGCTGCAGATGAAGTGGGCGATGACCCGCGGCGGCCGCCGCGCCTTCGGCCTCGCGCCGCTGTGGAAGCCGGCCGCGACATGACCATGACCCGTCGTCGCGCGCTCGCGCTCGCCGCGGTGTGGACGCTGCCGTCGCTGGTGTTCCTCGCCATCGTGGCGAAGGTCTACGGCACGTGGCGCATCGACGTGCCGCCGCCGCTCGGCCCCGAGGCGCGCGCCGCGGTGATGGCAACGCTCCGCAGCGGCCTCGAGGGCAAGGCCGTCGTCGCGCCCGCGCATCGCGAGCTCGCGCGCCGTCTGCCGCACGAGGGCCCGCTCGCGGCCACGGTCTACCTCGAGGGCCGCATGCTCGCGCGCCTCGACGGCTACGGCGCGACCATCGCGGACGCCACCCGCACCGCCGCCGAGCTCATGGGTCACCACCCGGCGATCGCCCAGCTCGACGCCGCCCAGCGCGCCGCCGCCGAGCTCAAGGTCGACGTCGTCGTGGCCCGCGGACCGATCGAGCGCGATCACCCCGTGCTCCAGCTCGTCGCGCTGCACCCCGGCGTCGAGGGCCTCGGCGTCACGCTCGCCGACGACCCGACCGTCCGCTCGATGCTCATGCCCGACGAGATGTTCCTCATGGGCCTCCTCGCCAAGAAGCCGCTCACCACGCTCATGCCCGAGATCGGCATGGGCGTCGAGTTCGCCAAGGCCGACCAGATCCTCGCCACCCGCGTCGCCATCAAGTGGAGCGACTGGGACAAGCGCCCGCGCCGCTACTACCGCTTCCGCACCGACGCCTTCGTCGAGGCGCCCGATCGCACGCGGCCGCCGCTCACCCTCTACCGCGGCCTCCCCGACGGGCCGCCGGTCACGCCCGAGACCTTGCGCGCCGCCGCCCTCGACGGCGCCCGCTACCTCGTCGAGCACCTCGGTCCCAACGGTCGCTACATCTACGAGCGCAACCTGACGAGCGGGCAGGGCACCGACCCGCTGCGCCCCGGCCCGTACAGCATCCCGCGCCACTGCGGCACCACGTACTTCCTCGCCGAGGTCTACCGCTTCACCAAGGAGGAGTGGTTGCGCGAGCCGATCGAGCGCGCGTTCGCCCACATGAACGACCTCGTCCTCGCCGGCGGCTGCACGCGCACGTTGCCCGACGGCACCGAGCTCGCCTGCGTGATCGACAAGGGCGGCACCGTCGCCAACCTCGGCTCGACCGCGCTCGGCGTGGTCGCGCTCGCCGAGTACCAGCGCGCGACCGGCGACACGCGCTACCTGCCGCTCGCGACCAAGCTCACCAACTGGATGCTGTGGATGCAGCGGCCCGATGGCTCCTTCCGCCATCGCTACAACGTCAAGACCCAGGTCGCCGACGACGTGACCATGGATCTCTACTTCTCCGGCGAGGCGGCGCTCGCGCTCGCGCGCATGTACGAGGTCACCAGGGACGAGCGCTACGCCAAGTCGAGCGAGGCGGCGCTCGACTGGCTCGTCGGCTGGTACGACTTCTTCGTCGGCGGCTTCCTCTACGGCGAGGAGCACTGGACCTGCATCAGCGCCGAGGCGCTGGCGCCGTACAAGAAGAAGTGGAAGTGGCTCGACTTCTGTAACGGCCTGGCCCGCTTCTGGGGCGAGAGCCAGCCGCACCCCGGCGAGCGCCCCGATCAGTGGGACCTCGTCGGCTCCCACATCATGACGCCGTTCGTGATGCCGCAGAACACGCCCGCCGGCTCGCACACCGAGGCGCGCATCTCGACGTACCTCCTCGGCAAGTACCACGGCCAGCCGAGCCGGGCCCTGCGCCGCGAGATCCTCGAGACGCTCCATTACCTCCTGCGCCAGCAGATCCGCCCCGAGAACGACTACGCCGTCGTCGCCCGGGCCAAGGGGCTGGGCGCCGTCCCCGCCAATCCCGTCGACCGCAGCGTCCGCATCGACTACGTGCAGCACGTCTGCTCGGCGATGATCCGCGCCGTCGAGCTGGCCGAGGAAGAGGCCAAGGCCTCCGCCCGCTGAGGGCCGCCAGGTCCGAAGCATTCGGTGGCGTGCTACGCTAGGCGCCAGTGTCGGAGGACAAGAAGACCCAGCTCGGCACCATGCCCAGCATGGCGCCGCGGACCGGGACGGGCGGTCACGCCGTCGGCCCGGCGGGCACTCCGGCACCGGCGCCGGTCACCACGGCCTCGCCGACGTGGACCGACTCGTCGCCGTCCGGGCAACCGTCGGCGGCGATGCCCGCGGCGGTGCCGCCGTCGTACACGCCGCCGCAGGATCCGCTCATCGGCCAGGTGATGGCGGGGCGCTACCTCGTCCAGAAGAAGCTCGGCGAGGGCGGCATGGGCGCCGTCTACCTCGCGCAGCACACCGTGCTCGAGAAGGCGGTCGCGCTCAAGGTCCTGCACGGCGAGTTCGCGCGCAAGCCGGACCTCGTCGAGCGCTTCATGCAGGAGGCGAAGGCCGCCTCGCGCATCCGCCACGAGAACGTCATCGACATCTCGGATTTCGGCACCGCCGGCGAGGGGCTCGTCTTCTTCGCCATGGAGCTGCTCAACGGCCACGACCTGCACGAGGAGGTCGCGCGCGCGCGGCTGGCCAAGACGCGGCTGCCCTGGGAGCGCAGCCGGCGGATCTTCCTGCAGGTGTGCGCGGCGCTGTCGGCGGCGCACGCCCAGGGCATCGTCCACCGCGACCTCAAGCCGGAGAACATCTACCTCGTCGAGTGGCTGGGTCACAAGGACTTCGTCAAGCTGCTCGACTTCGGCATCGCCAAGCTCACCGAGGTGAGCGAGGGCGATCGCAAGCTCACGCGCACCGGCATGCTGTTCGGCACGCCCGAGTACATGTCGCCCGAGCAGGCGCGCGGCGAGAACGTCGATCACCGCGTCGACATCTACGCGATGGGCTGCATCCTCTACCAGCTCTGCACCGGCCGCGTGCCCTTCGAGGCCGAGAACTTCATGGGCATCCTGAGCCTGCACCTGACCGAGCCGCCGTCGCCCATCGGCGCGCCGCTCCTCACGGGCATCGGCGCGCCGCCCGAGCTCGAGGGCATCATCATGAAGGCGCTGGCCAAGAGCCGGCACGAGCGGTGGCAGACCGTCGACGAGATGGCCAACGCGATCCGCGCGCTGCACGGCGAGGCGGCGCAGCCGGTCGGCGAGGTGCGCGTGCCGCGCGTCGAGTCGCGCCCGCCCGGAGCGGGCGCCGCGACGGGCCCGGGGCCGGGCACCCGCAACAAGACCGAGTGGAAGGGCAACCTGCAGGTGCCCGTCGTCGACGACCTGCCGTTGCCGCCGCGCGCGAAGCCGGTGTGGCCGTGGCTCGTCGGCGCGGCGCTCGTGGTCGGCGGCGGCGTCGCGGTCGCGGTGGTCGCGCTCGGCGGCGGGAAGCAGGCGACGGAGACGGCGGCGCCCGCGGCGCTCGTGGACGCGGCGATCGCCGGCGAGACGGCGGCCTTGCCCGCGCAGGTCACGATCAAGCTCGACAGCGTGCCCCAGGGCGCCGAGATCACCGACATGACGACCAAGGAGGTCGTCGGCAAGACGCCGTTCGACGTGGTACTGCCCGGCTCGCGCGACCCGCGCCGCTTCCGCTTCGAGCTCGCCGGTCACGGCGGCAAGATGATCGAGCTCGTCCCGGACGAGGACGTCGCGTACACGGCGGAGCTGGTGAAGATCGCATCGGGCGGCGCGGCGCCGGCGGCGGTGGTCGAGGTCGTGCCGCAGAAGGCGCGGCCTGGTCGGCCGGCGACCGGCCCCGGTCCAGGCGCGGCGTCGGCGTCGGCGTCGGGCGCGCAGACGGCGTCGGGCGTCGACGGGCCGGTGACGATGCCGGGCGGCGACGAGCCCGGGGCGGGCACGGCGAGCGGCAAGCCCGGCGGGAAGCCGGGCGGCAAGCCGGGCGGCAAGCCGGGCGCAGGTTCGGCGAGCGGCTCGTCGGGCGCCGGCTCGGGCACCGGCACGGGCACGGGGAGCGGCGACGAGCCCGTCATCAAGATCAAGGACCCGTTCGCCATCAAGGATCCGTTCGCGGGCGGCGGCGGTGGCGGCGAAGGCAGCGGCAGCGGATCATCGGCGCCATGAGCGAGCTCCGCACCGCGACCGAGGCGGCGACCTCCGCGCCGTCCGCATGGACCACGGGCACGGCGCGCGTCGCCGCCGGTGTCGACGTGACGTACGACGTGATGGGGCAGGGCGCGCCGCTCCTCCTCATCATGGGCATCGGCGCGCAGCGCATCTTCTGGGACGATCGGTTCTGCGCGCAGCTCGCGGGCAAGGGCTTCCGGGTCATCCGCTTCGACCACCGCGACATCGGCGAGTCGTCGCGCCTCAACCACCTGCCGGTCCCCGATCTGCGCCGGACGATGCTGCGCCGCCTGGCCGGCCTGCACGTCGACGCGCCCTACACGCTCTCCGACATGGCGCGCGACGCCATGGCCCTCTGCTCGCACCTCGGCGTCGAGCGCGCGCACGTCGTCGGCTGCTCGATGGGCGGCATGGTCGCGCAGCACGTCGCGATCGAGCACCCGTCGCGCCTCCTCTCGTTGACGTCGATCATGTCGGCGCCGGGCTCGCGCCGCTTCCTGGTCGCCACGCGGCCGCGCGCGCTCAAGACGCTCTTCTCGCCGCCGCCGCGCACCGCCGACGCCGCCGGCGACCACGCCGTCCGGGTGTTCACCGAGCTCGGCGGCTCGCGGTACGCGCCCGACGCCGACGCGCTGCGCCGCCTCGGCCGCCTCGCCTTCGAGCGCGGGTCCAACCCCAAGGGCTTCCTCCGCCACTTCGCCGCGATCTGCGCGTCCGGAAGCCGGACCAAAGCGCTGGCCCGTGTCGCCGCACCCACGCTGGTCTTCCACGGTGCCGAGGACCCCCTCATCCCGGCCTCCGCCGGGCGCGCCACCGCGCGCGCCATCCCGGGGGCGCGCCTCCATGTCGTCCCCGGCATGGGCCACCATCTCCCGCCCGGCGTCTGGCACGAACTGGCAACCGCGATCGCCGAGAACGCCGCCCGCGCGCGCGCGTGACCGGTATCATCGGGGTGTGATCGAGCTGCACGTCCGGCCCGGCCCCGCGCTCTCGCGGGCCGACTTCCTGGCGACGCACCCGGCGTTCTCGATCGCGCTCGACGGCTACGTGCACGGCGAGCCGTTCCTCGTCGTGCGCGAGGACGGTCCGTTCCGCAACTTCAACCATCACGAGGCCGTCGACCGGAGCTGCACGATCGCGACGTGCGAGCAGTCGCGGCGCGCCGTGCTGCTCGGGCTCTACGATCTCTTCCGCAGCGGCGGCAAGCGGCGCGCGCTCCTGTGGGTCAACGACTGCGATCAGGACGTCTGCCTGTCGACGTGGATCCTGCTCAACCCGGATCGCGCCGCCGAGCCGCTGGTCCGCAAGCTGACACAGATCGAGGATCTCCTCGACTCGTCGTCGGGCACGTTCCCGCTGCCGCACGAGCGCGACCTGATGGGCGAGGTCCGCTGGGTGTTCGACCCGTACGCGCGCGCCCGCCCACGCCTCACCGGCATGTCGGCGGCCGACATGCGCCAGGTCATCGGCGACGTCCACCTGCGCATCGATCAGTTCGTGATCGGGCGCGCCCAGCAGGTGCCGCTCGACGGCAACTACGTCCGCCTCGGCGGCGACGACTGGTGGCTGGTCGAGGTCGATCGCTTGCAGGCGCGCGAGCGCATGATCGCGGCGGGCTGCCGGGCCGCCGTCGAGCTCAGCGCGCGCACGGGCGATCGCTACGTCTACTCGCTGTGGCGCCGCTCGGAGTACATCACGTGGTTCCCGGTGCGCGAGATCCTCGACGCGCTCAACGCGGCCGAGGGAATCTCGGAGGACGAGCCTCACCGCTGGGGCGGCGCCGACAATGTCGGTGGCTCGCCGCGCGGTGTCGGCTCCCGTCTCACACCGGTGGACGTGGAGCGTGTCGTGGATCGCGTGGTCGAGCAGGCCCTCGCCCGAGCGGGTAACATCGAGCGCGGGAGGACCTGATGAAGCTCGCCATCGCCTTGCTCTCGCTGACGTTCGCCTCGGCCTGTGTCGTTCGTACGACCCCCGCCCATCGCCATGGCCATCACGGCCATCCCAAGAGCCACCGCCACGACCACTGTCACGACCGCGGCGGCAAGCACCACAAGCGCGTCTGCCACTCGCACCCGCACGGCCCCGGCCACCACTGAGCGCGGACGGGCACGGCCGCGGATCTCAGCCGCCCGGCACCGCGTCGAAGGCCAAGCGGCCGTGCTTGCGCCAGCCCCGCGTGAGCAACCACGTGCGCGGCGCAGCGGTTGGCCGCTCCTTCTTCCTAGCGCCTGGTCGAGCGTCAGCTGCACCGCCGACCCCTTCTTCAGCACCTGGTTCGTCATCTTGATTTCCGGCACTGTTCTTGCCGGACGCCTTGACAGTCGGGTCAGGCAAGGACGCGAGCGCGCGAGAGCTAGGCGAGGAGATCGTCGTCGGTGCGCTGCGCGCGCTGCGTGGCGAGGCGCGTGATGATCTCGTGCGGCGCTTCCTCGCCCGTCATCGCGGCATGCTCCTCTGGGGGCCGGAGGGATGGCTCACAGCGCGAACGCGTAGGCGACGCCGAGGCCGACGAACAGCCCGATCGGCGACTTGTAGCCGCCGTCGCCGCTGGTCTGTCCGCCGAAGTCGGTGCCGAGCCGGAGGCGGGGGCCGGCCTCGAGCACGAAGGAGAGCGGACGGCGACTGCCGAGCTCGAGCGATAGCGGGACGCCGACGAAGCCCTTCACGCGGGTCGTGGTGTCGACCGTGGCGATGCGCGAGACCCACGCGGCCCCGAGCTCGATCCCGACGCCGAGGCACGTGGAGCCGCGGCAGCGGAGCGCGCGCGCGAGGGCCGCGCCGGTGACGATCCGCGTCCGGAACTCCGCCTCGGAGAGGACATCGTTCATCACGCCGTAGGCGCCGCGCGCGCCGACGGAGACTTCCCAGGGGCGGAGGCCGACGCGCACGAGCGCGCTCGCCCAGCCGCCCCAGGTGCCGTCGTCGGCGCCGTTGTACGGCTGGTAGCTGGCGTGCGGACCGACGGCGAGCTCGACGGCGCGCGGGCGTTCGCCGGCGACTTCCTCGGCCGCGCTCACGCCCGGCCACGACGCGATCGCGGCGACGAGCGCGACGAAGGCGAGGTGCGGGCGCGCGGCGCTCACAGGTGGATCGCGTGGCCGAGCGCGTCCTCGCTGGCTTCCTTGATCGCCTCGGCGAAGGTGGGGTGCGCGTGGACGGTGTAGACGAGGGAGTCGACGTTCACCTCGGTCGACTTGGCCAGCGTGAGCTCGGCGATGAGGTCGGTGACGGCGGGCCCGATCATGTGCGCGCCGACGAGGGCGCCGTTCTCGGCGTTCCAGATCGTCTTGACGAAGCCCGGGTACTCGCTCGCCGCCATGGTCTTGCCCAGCGGGCGGAAGGGGAAGCGGCCCACCTTGATCGGGATGCCGGCCGCCTTGGCCTTCTCCTCGGTCAGGCCCACCGACGCGATCTCGGGGTGGCAGTAGGTGCAGGCCGGGATCGCGGTGTAGTCGACCGGCCGGGTCTCGTGGCCGGCGATCTGCTCGGCGACGTACACGCCCTCGGCCGACGCGGTGTGCGCGAGGCCGCGGCCGATCACGTCGCCGATCGCCCACAGGCCGTCGCCGCATGACAGCCGGTCGTCGACCTTGATGAAGCCGCGGTCGAGCGCGACCTTGTGGGCGTCGAGGCCGAGACCCTCGGTGTTGGGCGCGATGCCGACGGCGCACAGGAGCACGTCGGCCTCGAGGGTCTTGGCCTCGCCGCCGCTCGCCGGCTCGATCGTGACCGTCGCGCGATCGCCGGCGTTCTTCGCCGACGTCACCTTGTGGCCGAGGAAGAGCTTCATGCCCTTGCGCTCGAACGCCTTCTTCAGCTCGGTGGAGACCTCGGCGTCCTCGTTGGGCACGAGGCGCGGCAGGTACTCGACGATCGTGACCTCGGTGCCCAGCGCCCGGTAGAACGACGCGAACTCGACGCCGATCGCGCCGGCGCCGATCACGATCAGCGACTTCGGCTGCGCCGGCAAGGTCATCGCCTTGCGGTACTCGATGATGCGCTCGCCGTCGAGCGTCATGCCGGGCAGGGCGCGTGCCCGCGCGCCGGTCGCGAGGATGACGTGCTTGGTCTTCAGCACGCGCGTGCCGCCGCCGTTCTGCTCGACCTCGACCTGGTGCGGCTGCCACTGGCCCGTGCGCGGCAGCAGCTTGGCGGTGCCGGCGACGTGCTCGATCTTGTTCTTCTTGAGGAGGAAGGCGACGCCCTTGGAGATCTTGGCCGAGACGTCACGGCTACGCTGGATCACCGCCGGGAAGTCGGCGCGCGGGTTGTCGACGGCGAGGCCGAACTCCTTGGCGCGGTGGAACAGCTCGAAGACCTCGGCGGTCTTGAGCAGCGCCTTGGTCGGGATGCAGCCCCAGTTGAGGCAGATGCCGCCGAGCTCGGCCTTCTCCACGCACGCGACCCGGAGCCCGAGCTGCGCGGCGCGGATCGCGGCCACGTAGCCGCCGGGGCCCGAGCCGATCACCACCACGTCGAGGACGTCTTCGTTGCTCATGATGACCTTCGATGTCGACTAGAGCGCCAGCGATTCCGGCTTCTCGAGCTGCTCGACGAGCACGGCGAGGAACTTGGCGCCCAGCGCGCCGTCGATGACGCGGTGGTCGCAGGACATGGTGACGGTCATGCGCTTGCCGACCACGACCTGGCCGTCCTTCACCACCGGCTCCTCGACGATGCCGCCGACCGCGAGGATCCCGCCTTCGGGCGGGTTGATCACCGCGGTGAAGCGCTCGATCTGGAACATGCCGAGGTTCGACACGGTGAACGTCGAGCCCGTGATCTCGTGGGCCTTGAGCTTGCGGTCCTTGGCGCGCTTCGCTAGGTCCTGGATCTCGGCGGCGATGACGCCGATGCCCTTGAGATCGGCGTCGAACACGACCGGCGTGACCAGCCCGTCGTCGATCGCCACCGCGACGCCGACGTGCACGCGCCGGAACTTCCGGATCGCGTCGCCGTTCCAGCTCGCGTTGCAGTCGGGGACGCGGCGCAGCGCGAGCGCGACCGCCTTCACGATGAGGTCGTTGACGCTCACCTTGCCGCGGTCGCCGAGCAGCGCGTTGAGCCGGCCGCGGAACGCCAGCAGCGGCTCCACGTCGAACTTCCGCATCAGGTAGAAGTGCGGGACGTCGCGCTTGGCCTCGGTGAGCCGGCTGGCGATGCGCTTGCGCATGTTGCTGGCGGGGACGTCGACGAAGTCGCCTTCCTGGTCGCGCAACGCGGGGACGCTCGGGGCCTTCACCATCGCGGTCCCCCCCGTGCCCGAGCCCGTGCCCGTGCCCGATCCGGCCTCGGCTTCCTCGGCGCCCTCCTCGAAGGCTCCCTCGGCTTCCACCTCCGCACCGCCGCCCTCCGCGACCGCCTTGACGTCACGCTCGACGATGCGCCCCCCTGGCCCGCTCCCCGACACGGTGCGCAGATCGATCCCCAGCTCGATCGCCAGGCTCTTCGCCAGGGGCGACGCGAGCAGCTTGCCGTTGCCGCCGCCCGCCGGCTTGGCCGGCGCCTTGGCCTTTGCCTCGGGCTTCGGCGCGGGCGTCTTCTGCGCGGGCGTCTTCTTCTCCGCGGCGGGAGCCTCGGCGGGCGCTCGCTCGCGCGTCGGGGCCGCGTCCTTCGGCGCGGCCTTGGGCCCCGGATCGGGCACGGGCACGGGCACGGGTTCGGGCTCGGGGGCCGCGCCTCCGGTCGAAGCTGCTGCCGCGGCCTCCTCGACCAGCGCGGCCACGTCCTCCCCGGCGTTGCCGAGGATCGCGACCGGCGCGCCGAGCTTGACCGTGTCGCCCTCCTTGACCAGCAGCTTCAACAGGACGCCGTCGTCCTCGATGTTGAAGTCCATGTTGGCCTTGTCGGTCTCGACCTCGGCGACGAGGTCACCGGGCGAGACCTTGTCGCCTTCCTTCTTCACCCACCGCACGAGCACGCCCTCTTCCATGGTGGGAGACAGCTTCGGTAGTCCGATGATCTGCGCCATGTCCGTGGTTCCCTTCGATCCCTGGTCCAGCGTGGTCCGGCTCTAGTCCAGATAGAGCGCCCGCCGCACCGCCGCGACGACGTCCTTCACCTGCGGTTGCACCTCGTCCTCGAGGTTCTTGGCGTACGGCATCGGCACGTCGTCCGAGCACACTCGCTCGATCGGCGCGTCGAGGTAGTCGAGGCAGTCGCGCTGCACGCGGTACGCGATCTCGGCGCCGAAGCCGGCGACCGGCCAGCCGACCTCGACGATCACGCACCGTCCGGTCTTCTTCACGCTCTCGGTGATCACCCCGTGGTCGAGCGGGCGCAGCGTGCGCGGGTCGACGACCTCGCACTCGATGTCCTCCTTGGCCAGCACCTTGGCCGCGTCGAGGCACGTGTGCACCATGCGCGACCAGGCGACCAGGGTGACGTGCGTGCCCTCGCGCTTCACGTCGCCGACCCCGAGCGGGATCGTGTACTCCTCCTCGGGCACCTCCCCGGTCATGCCGTAGAGGGTCTCGCCCTCCATGAACACGACCGGGTTGTCGTCGCGGATCGACGTCTTGAGCAGCCCCTTGGCGTCGTACGCCGTCGACGGCATCACGACCTTGAGGCCGGGCACGTGGGCGTAGAACGACTCGAGCGCCTGGGAGTGCTGCGAGCCGACCTGCACCGCGGGCCCGCTCGGGCCGCGGAACACCATGGGGATGTTGTACTGGCCGCCGCTCATCTGGAAGATCTTGGCGGCGTTGTTGATGATCTGGTCGATCGCGACCAGCGAGAAGTTGAAGGTCATGAACTCGATGATCGGGCGCAGCCCGACCATCGCCGCGCCGACGCCGACCCCCGCGAAGCCCATCTCCGCGATCGGCGCGTCGACGACGCGGCGCTCGCTGAAGCGCTGGAGCAGGCCCTGGGTGACCTTGTAGGCGCCGTTGTAGTGCCCGACCTCCTCGCCCATGATGAAGACGTTGGGATCGCGCTCCATCTCCTCGCGCATCGCCTGGTTGAGCGCCTCGCGCATGCTGATGACGGGCACGGCTACACCTTCTCCACGTACGAGTGATAGTCGTCGGCGGGCGGGCTCTCCTCGGCGAACCGCACCGCGTCCTCGATCTCGGCCTTGACGTCGTCCTCGAGCGCGGCGAGCTTGTCCTCGGCCATGCCCAGCTCGGTGAGCCGCGCCCGCGAACGAGTGAGCGGGTCGCGCCGCCGCCACTCCTCGACCTCGTCCTTGGTCCGGTAGAGGCCGGGGTCGCTCATCGAGTGCCCGCGGAAGCGGTACGTGATGACCTCGACGAGCGAGGGCTCGCTGGTCTCGCGGGCGCGCTCGACCGCCTCGGCGATGCGGCGCTTCACCTTGATGACGTCGTCGCCGTCGAAGCGGTCGCGCGGCATGCCGTGGGCCAGCGCGCGCATCGACACGTCCTCGACCGCGAGCGAGCGATAGAGCGGGGTGCCCATCGAGTACTGGTTGTTCTCGCAGATGAGCACCACGGGCAGCTTCCACAGGGCCGCGAGCGACAGCCCCTCGGCGAAGCCACCGATCGTCGACGCGCCCTCGCCGAAGAAGCACAGGGTCACGCGCCCGTCGCCGCGGTACTTCGACGCGAACGCGGCGCCCGCCGCGATCGGCACGTGGCCACCGACGATGCCGTAGCCGCCGAGGAAGTTGGTGGCGCGGTCGAACAGGTGCATCGACCCGCCCAGCCCCTTCACCAGGCCGGTCTTCTTGCCGTAGAGCTCGGCCATGATCGGCCGCGCCGCCACGCCCTTGGCGTAGGCGTGCCCGTGCTCGCGGTAGGTCGCGACGACGTAGTCCTCGGGCTTGAGCGCCGCGATCGCGCCGGTGCAGACCGCCTCCTGGCCGATGATCAGGTGCAGGAAGCCGCCGATCTTGCCCTGCGAGTACGCCTTGGCCGACGCCTCCTCGAGCCGGCGGATCGCGAGCATCTGCCGGTAGAGCGGGGCGAGCTCCTCGACCGTGGTTGCAGGGGTCTCGTCGTCGGTCTCGACCCGCGCCCGATCGGGTGTCTTCATGAGAGCCGTGTCCGGTGTCGCCATGAGACCGGCACGATAGCCACGCCGGCGGGCGCCCGCCACTGTGGCTGCGCCGATTTCATGTTGCATTTCGCAACCTACGGTCGGAGGTCGAGGCGCAGGACGCCGCTCGCGCCGATCGCCGAGCCTCGCGCGCTGTCGAGGAACGCGCCGCTCGGACCGTACGCCGTGATCGTCACGTCGGTGTAGCCGACGGGGAGCTTGTCGAAGAAGAACGAGCCCGGTGCGCACGGCACCGGGCGCACCGCGTGCTGGCCGCCCGACGTGGGATCCGAGATGCCGAGCTCGAGCTCGCCGACACCGTCGCAGGTCCCCGCCTGATCGGTGGTCACGCCGTTCACGGTCCACTCGATGCGCAGCGCGTAGACGCTCGCCCCGCTCGCGCACTCGCCGACGCGCGTGCACACGAGGTCGCCGCAGTCGCGATCGATGCGGCAGCTCTCGTCGGCGGCCGAGGTGAAGCAGGCCGCGACGGAGAGCGCGCTACCGACGACGATCGCGGTGAGCCCGGCACGCACGCGGTGATCGTAGCGCGCCCGCGGCCGTCAGGGGACGACATAAATCGGGCTGGTGTAGATCCACGGGTGCTCCATCTCCGCGTGGGCCGGACCGAGCTGGCGCAGGTAGGGGCCCCAGTGGCGCGGGCGGATGCTGACCTCCACGCGGTAGGCACCCGCGGTGTCGAGCGGCGCCGAGAGGGTCGGACCGGCGCCGGAGGCCACGACGCTCGCGCCCGACGCGGTCACCCGGATGATCCGGGCCGCGGTCTCGGGCGCCGGCAGCTCGGCGGGCAGCTCGTGGATCGTGGGCAGCGCGACCTCGAGGATCGCGCCCGCGCTCACGGCGACCTCGCCGCCGAGCTCGGTGATGCCGCTCGCCGCGACCGCGCGCGCGTCGAACCCGACCGGCGTGCCCATGACCTCGAAGACGACGAACATGCGACCGCCGCGCAGCGCCGCCTCGATCTGCGTGATGTCGGTGCGGTCGGCGACCAGCGCGACGTTCGAGAACCAGCGCAGCATCCGACGATACGAGTCGCCGCGCTCGCCGTCCTTGAGGGTGATGGGCAAGGCGTTCTGGTGTGCGTCGGTGCCGCCCGAGCCGGCGACCTTGTGCCCGAGCGCGAGGAGCTCGTCCCAGCGCGCGAGCGCCGGCGCGTTGGGCAGGAGGAACGACAGGATGGCGAGGTCGGGCTCGGGGCCGCCCGGGTTGGTGTCGGCGAACTCGACGACCGCCTGGATCGCGCCCGACGCCGGCAGGCCGAGGTCCTCGGCCCGGATGTCGGGATCGATGTTGGCGTGGAGCTGGTAGACCTCGATCCCGTCGGGCGCGAGCGTGGCCAGCTCCGCCGTCGTCCGCCCCTCGGTGTGCGGGATCCAGATCGTGGCGCCGGCGTCGCGCATCGCGGCGACCGCCGCCGCGTCGTTGCCGTTGTAGAGCGCGCGCCGCTCCTCGACGGTGCCGGTGATGTGGCGGTCGAGCATGATCGGCATGATCGGGTTCTCGCCGCCGACGGTGACGAGCGGTCCCGGGCCGTCCGGGCACATCATCCGGTTGGCGATGGGCGTGCCGCCGGCGCCGTTCACGAGCGTGTCGCCGCCGCGGCGCACGAAGAGATCCTCGAAGCTCTCGCCGGCCATCGAGTCGTCGTGATCGGTGAGGGCCGCGTAGTCCTGGCGCGTGTCGCACAGGGCGGCGCGCAGGTCGGCGAGGCAGTCCTCGTCGACGGTGCCGCCCGGGCGCGGATCGCCGTCGCACGCGTCGTGCGAGTAGGGCGAGTGCAGGTGGATGATGCCGCGCGCCGCCTCGAGCCCGCGCGCCGTGCCCATGACGCTCGACGGGGGCAGGTCGCGGCGCCACGCCGGCAGGGAGGCGTCGGGCGTGCCGCCGTCGCCGTCGTCGCCGCCGCACGCGGCGAGGGGCAGGGTGACGCTCAAGATCCAGCCGGTGAGCCTCATCCGCCGCAGGCTATCCGGCTTCCGCCCGCGGTGGGGCCGAATCGGCGAACGTCGAGTGACATGGCGGCGACGGGCGCGGGTGTCAGCGCCGGTCGCGGGCGGCCAGGCGCGCGTAGACCGCGAACGTCACCGCCAGGGCGACGCACACCGCCGAGACGGCGCCCCACATCCACAGGTGGTGGTGGCCGATCGCGTCGAACAGCGCGCCGCCGAGGAGCGGTCCGATCGCCACGCCCAGCATCTGGACGAAGCCGACGAGACCGAACGACTTGCCGAGCCGCGCGGCGTCGCCGCTCTCGGCCGCGGCCGCCTGGTGCGCGGGCGCGAAGAGCACCTCGCCCAGCGTGATCACGGCGATCGCGAGCGCGCCGCCGGCGAAGCCATCCGCGGCGCCGATGAGCCCGAAGCCGAACGCGAACACGAGCGACGATCCGATCAGGGCGGCGGAGGTACCGACGCGGCGGATCGCGCCGAGCGCGGGCCACTGCATGAGGAGGACCAGGACGCCGTTGATCGTGTAGAGGAGCCCGACCTCGTCCTTCTCCAGGCCGAGCCCCTTGGTCATGTAGATCGCGAACACCGAGAACAGCTGGGTGTGGGCGAGCGCGAAGAGGAACGAGCCGAGGAGCAGCGCGACCATCGGCGGCTGGCGCAGCGCCTCGGCGAAGGCGTCGCGCAGCCGCGCGCGCTCGAGGTGGCGGCCGGCGCCGTGCTCGCGCGGATCGGCGAGGCCGCGGCACGTCCACGCCGCGGCGAGGAGCCCGGCGGAGGCGAAGAAGAAGACCGCGCCGTAGGGGATGACGACGGCGAGGAGGCCGCCGGCGGCGGGCCCGACCGCCCAGCCGAGGTTGATGCCCATGCGCTGCAGGCCGAACGCGGCGACGCGCTGCTCGGGCTGCGCGATGTCGGCGACGAGGGCGTAGGCGGCGGGCTCGAAGCACCCGCGCAGGGAGGCGCTGGCCACGAAGTTGAGCGCGAGCGACCACAGGGGGGCGTCGAGGAGGATCTGGACGCCGAGCACGGCGATCGCGAGCGCGCGCAGGACGAGCGACCCCACCATGATCGGCCGCCGCCCGATGCGATCGGAGAGCTCGCCCGCCCAGGCGTTGGTCATCGACTGGGTGAGGTTGGCGCCGAGCGCGATGGCGCCGAACAGCGCCGCGGAGTACCCACGCTCGTCGACGACGTAGACGCCGAGGAACGCCATGACCAGCGACAGGCCGACGGTGTTGACCGCGCGCGCCCAGGCCAGGGTCCAGATCCGGCGATCGAGCTCGGCCCAGGCGGTGAATCGCGGAATGACCGACATCTACGACGAGCGCGCGATGACTCGCGCCCGTCTTTCGTAGCACGCGCCCGTGAGGTAGGGTGGCGCCGCATGCGGACGCGCATTCACCGTGAGTACCGGTTCGAGGCGGCGCACTTCCTGCCCCGGGTGCCGGAGGGACACAAGTGCGCGCGCATGCACGGGCACAGCTACCTGGTGAGGGTGGTGATCGAGGGCGAGATCGATCCGGCGATGGGCTGGGTGATGGACTTCGCCGACGTCGACCAGCACGTCCTGCCGCACGTGAACGGGCTCGATCATCGCGTGCTCAACGAGCTCGAGGGCCTGGGCAATCCGACCAGCGAGCTGCTCGCGGTCTGGCTCTGGGACCGGATCAAGCCGACCTTGGCGCTGCTCGTCGAGCTGCACGTCGCGGAGACGCCGTCGTCGTCCTGCGTGTACCGGGGGCCGGAGCCGGCGGCGTGACCGTCGCGAGGGTCGTCACCCTCAACCTCTGGGGCACCGAGCCGCCGCTCGATCGCCGCCTCGCCCTGGCGACGCGGCAGCTCGTGGCGCTGGCGCCCGACGTCGTCTGCCTGCAGGAGGTGCGTCCGCTCGACGGCCGGGCGGGGCGGACGACCGCCGACGTCCTCGCCGAGGCGCTCGGCATGCATGCGACGTATGCCGTCGCGGTCGCGTGGCCCGACGGCGCGTTCGGCGCCGGCAAGCCGGGCGGGCAAGAGGGCCTCGCCATCCTGGCGCGCTGGCCCGCGCTCGAGCGGCGCGCGCTGCGCCTGCCCGAGGCGCGGCCGACCGAGGCGCGCATCCTGCTCTCGGTCCGGCTCGAGACGCCGGCGGGCGCGATCTGGTTCCACACCACGCACCTCCACTACCGGCTCGACGACGGCGCGGCGCGCGCGGCGCAGGTGATCGCGGTCGACGACGCGCTGCGCGCGTGTGGCCGGGGCAACGACGATCCGCCGCAGGTGGTGTGCGGCGACTTCAACGCGACCCCCGACAGCGACGAGCTGCGCTTCCTGCGCGGCCACTGCGCCCTGGCCGGCCGGCGCACGCACTTCCAGGACGCGTGGTTGCGGATCCACGGCGACGCGCCGGGCATCACGTGGTCGAGCGAGAACGAGCACACGCGCCCGCTGCGCTCGCTCGACATCGACCGCCGCATCGACTACGTGCTGGTCACCTCGCGCAAGAAGGACGGCCGGGGCACGGTGCGGGCCTGCGAGGTCGTGCTCACCGAGCGCGAGGGCGACGGCGCCGACGCGATCTGCGCCAGCGACCACTACGGGGTGATGGCGGACGTGCAGATCGGCAATTGACTGAGGTAAGCTTTCCCCATGCGCGCATGGGGGCCCGCCACGGGCATCGTCCTGTCCTCCATCCTCCTGGTCGGCTGCGGTGACGGGAGCGGCGACAACCCGCCCATCGATGCGGCGGACGTGGTGGACGCCGGTAGCGCCGACGCGTACGACGGCCCGACGCGCACGCTCTTCCTCAACCGCGCGGGCGGGACCTACAACGTCGGCGCCAACGACGCCGTCGCCAACACGCAGGGCTTCACCCAGGCGCCGGTGACCGCGCCCGCGTATCCATTCGGCGACACCGAGTGGGCTGCGACCCGCGACTGCGTGGCCGCGCTCTTCCAGCCCTTCAACGTCACCGTCACCGACGTCGATCCGGGCACGGTCGACCACGTCGAGATCATCATCACGACGACGCCGCAGGTCTTCGGGTTCCAGAACGGCGTCTCCGGGGTGGCGCCGGCGGACGGCACGTGCGCGCTGCTCGAGCGTGGCTTCGCCCCGGTGTTCGCGACGCCGTTCGGCCCGACCGCGACCCAGGACGTCTGCTGGGTCGCGGCGAGCATGGCCGGCATCCTCTATGGCCTCGACTGGGCGATGCACTGCCCCGACGTCATGACCTACCTCTCCAGCTGCGGCGCCAAGGCCTTCCGCGACGTGTCCGCAGACTGCGGCGAGAACCAGGCACGCGCCTGCCGCTGCGGCGGCACGACCCAGAACTCCTTCCGCTTCCTCCTCGGCCGCCTCGGCCCTCGCTGACCTGGGGACGGTGTCAACTTTGACAACTTAGCGGGCGACGCCCGAAAGTTGTCAAAGTTGACACCGTCCCCGGTAAACTTGGCTGGGTGCGGGCACTTACGGCGATCGGGGTGATCGCGCTGGGCGCGTGCCACGAGGGGCGCGTGCGCCTGGAGCTGTCGGCGCCGGCGGCGGCGGAGCTGGACCCGCAGCGGGGGGCCGAGTCGCTCACGCTGGTCGCGCTGGCGGAGGGGCGTGAGGTGTACGCGTCGACCATCGACGTGCCGGCGCGCGGGGAGGCGCTGGGGTTCGGCGAGGTGCCGGTGCGCGACGAGCTGTGGTTCGAGGTGCGGGCGACGGCCGCGGCCGGGCGGGTCGTCGGGTTCGGGCGCGCCACGGAGGCGGTCGACGTCAACGATGATGAGGAGGTGCGCGTCGCGATGGAGCTGCGCCGTCCGTTCGCGTACCTCGCGGGCGCCGACTCGCTGGTCGTCGTCGACGCGACGCGCGAGCCCGGGGAGGACTACGTCACCACGATGGTGGTCGGTGGGCCCGTGCGCGGCGTCGCCGGCAGCCGGGACGGCGCGGAGCTCGTCGTGGTGACCGACGCCTCGGTGCGCCTGGTCTCGACGTCGACCCACGCGGCGCTCGCCGGCGAGGTGCCCCTCCCGTCGGCGCCGTTCGCGTTCGCGATCTCCGACGACGGCCGCTGGGCCGCCGTCAGCCATCGCACCGCGCCCGAGGGCCTCTCCATCATCGACCTGCAGGTGCTGCGCGACGGTGCGGCGCTCGCGCCCGCGTTCGTCGCCATCGAGCGTCCGGGCGCCGTCGGGATCGGCGGCGGCGTCGCCTGGGTGCTGAAGGATCCCCTCGACTCGTTCTTCTGCGGCGGCACGTCATCGGTCGTGTCGGTCCCGCTCGATGCGCCGGCGGCGGCGCCTCCCATCCCGCTCACGGCCCGCGCCGGCACGCTCGCGGTCGACCCCGCGTCGGGGACGGCGATCGTCTCGGTCGGTTGCGCCAGCGAGGTCGTCGCGATCGACGTCGGGGGCAGCGCGCCGCGCCTGGTCTACGCGGCGCCCGGCGTCGGCGCGCTCACCGTCTCCGGCGGGCGTCTGTGGATGACCGGCCACGTCGAGGGCCCAGACGCGCACCTCTCGATCATCGACATGGGGCTCGACGGCAGCGACCCGCGCACGCGCGCGCTCCCCTCGACCGAGGAGCGCGCGATCGCCGTCGCGCTCGAGGAGGCTGGCCAGGACGGCGAGATCCGGCTCACCGCCGACCTCCACACCGCGTTCGCGCTCTCGGTCCTCCCCGACGGCGCGCACGTCGCGATCCTCGAGATCGCCGCCCACATCGGCGAGGCCGCCGGCGACGCCGGCGGCGGCCGCCCCATCGTGCCCGAGATGCAGCTGCTCACCTACGAGTACCAGCTCGTCCGGCTCGACACCGGGCTCGACGCGCAGCGGCTGCGTCTCTCGTGCACGATCACGTGGGAGCCCGGCGCCCTGCTCGACGACTTCCGCTGCGGCCGCGTGCCCGGACAGGACGACTCGCCCGTCGCCTTTCCGGCCAGCGACCTCAGCGTCCTCTACGGCAGCCGCTGAGCGTCGCGGCGCTCAGTTGCGCTTGCCGGTGTCGGCGGCGATCTCGGCCAGCGTGTAGGGGCGGCTCGACTCGCGCAGCGTCCGGTCGATGATGTGCGAGATCGACTCGTCGCTCATCCCGCCGATCGGGCTCGGCACCGCGGCGTCCGCGGGCACCGAGACCGGGTTCGTGGGCTCGTCCTCGAGGGGATCGAGGGTGCGCAGCGGCGGGCTGGTGCCCGACGGTCGCGTGCGCGCCTCGATCAGCACGCCCGTGATGTTGTCGTGGCCGCCGCCCGTGCGCGCGTGATCGATCATGCGCGCCAGGGCCTCGTCGAGGTCACCGGCCGCCGCGTGGGCCCCCAGCTCCTCGCGGGTGAAGTAGTCGTGCAAGCCATCGCTGCACACGAGCAGCCGGTCTCCCGGTCGCAGCTCGATGCGCAGGAGCTCGACGGTCACGGTCGGGGTCACGCCGATCGCGTTGGAGAGCACGCTGCGCATCGGCGAGACCCGCGCCTCCTCGGCGTCGATCGTCCCGGCGCGCCGCATGGTCTCGGCGACCGTATGGTCGACCGTCAGCTGCGCGGCCCGCCCGTTCCGCATCAGGTACGTGCGGCTGTCGCCCACGTGCGCGATGAACGCCTCGGCCCCGCAGATCGCGACGAGCTCGAGCGTCGAGCCCATCTGGTGCAGCTCGGGCTCGCGCTCGCTGCGCTCGAACACGACGCGGTTCGCGTGCTCGACGATGCGGCGCATCTGCGCGGCGAGGTGCGTGCGGCCGTCCGGCGTCGGGTCGAGCGCGTACGCGGCGAAGAGCGCGGCCTCCTCCTCCATGGCGCGCTTCACCAGCTCGACGGCCATCTGGCTCGCCACATCGCCGGCGCCATGTCCGCCCATGCCGTCGCAGACGATGACGAAGCGCCCGCGCTCGTCGACGTACGCGGAGTCCTCGTTGCGCTCGCGGACGACGCCGACGTCGGTCCGCATGGTCGCGAGCGGGAACAGCCCCATGGTCTCCAGTTTGTGTCACCCGCGCGCGGCGAGGTTGTACAAAATGAGGTTTTCTCGCATCGTCGGTAAGCGCCCGCACGCACGGCGCGTCTGGCTACCGCGCGCCTACCTGTGAGTCAGTTGGTGTTGCCGGTGTTGAACCCGCCCTGGCCGGCCTGGTTGCGGTACGTGTGGCCGGCGGCGGTGTACTCGACGAGCTGCATCACCGTGCGTGGGTGCTCGGGATACCTAGTGCACCTGGAGACCAGGAACACCATCAGATCGTTGTCGCGGTTCGCGTCGTTGGTGAGCGGCGGCAGCTCGTCGTCGTTGTCCTTGAGGGTCACGGTGAAGTCCGGCGTCCCCGTCGCGTTCGCCTCCAGGTACCCCGTGATCGGATACCAGGGAGGATCGTTGCTGGGGTCTCCATCGAGCACGGCGTCCCACGTCGCGTAGTTGGCGGCGACGATCGGTCGTGCCATTGCCAGGCCGCCCTCGGCGCAGAAGAGCGAGCGGCGTGACATCGCCGTGTAGCCCGTCGACCGCGTCTCGGCGGTCATGAGGTACACCGACGCGCCGGCGGCGACCAGGAGCCCCGAGAGGATGATGAGCGACGTCATGAGCGCCGAGCCGCGCTGGCGCCACGGCGCGCGATGGACGGAGCGCGTTCGCGAGCGCATCAGAGGGCCCTCCCGAGGTTGCGGATCTCGATCTGCGTGCGCAGGGTGCGGCGGCGGTGTTTGTCCGCCGCGCCGGCGGGGCGATCTTCCGCCGCCGGCCGGGCCGAGCCGCCGCGGCCGAGCACGTCCCGCGCGGTCACGGTGACGCGCAGCGCCCGCCACTGACCGTCCGTGATCGGCGGCGGCGGCGGATCCCCGGGGGCGTTGTGGAACCACTCGTCGGTCGTGTCGCCGAGGTCGAGGAGCGCGCTGTCGCCGTCGAGGTCGACGCCGACCGCGATCTGGATGTCCTCGACGCCCTCGGCCAGGATCTCCGAGGGGGCGGGGCCGTCGCCGTCGGGATCGACGGTGAGCATCGGCACGCCGTCGGGACCGGTCTCGACCGCGAGGCGGGCGTAGCGAGCGCGGATGACGAGCGCGCCGGGGTCGAAGCCCGTCGCCGGCATCGGTGCGCTCGCGCAGAGGTTGGTCTGGGTGGTGAGGTCCGTGGTTACGCCGGCCGCGCCGACGTTGAGTACGGGCAAGAGCCGGCCCGTCGTGCCGTTCGAGACGATCACCTGATCGCCGGGGACGATGCCGCTGGCGTTCACGACCGTGAGGGTGGTCGTGCCGGCGTCGACCGTGTTCCGCACGGAGGTCACGATGCCGCCGGACCCGTAGATGAACTCGATCGAGTCGGGCTGGTCGTCGTGGTTGGTCACCGTGATCCCCACGACCGGGTTGCAGCTCGTCGAGTCCAGCACCTCGCCGGAGCTGACGCCCGCCGACGCGTTGCGCACGGCCTCGGTGAGGAGCTCGATTCCCGCGCGCGCGTTGCGCGACAGCTCGAGCGCCTCACGCTGCTCCTTGAAGCCGGCGAGCATGACGACCGCGATCTGCATCATCAGGCCGACCACGACCGCAACCAGGACCAGCGACACCATCAGCTCGACCATGGTGAAGCCCGACTGCCGGTGGCCGGGACGCGCAGCGCGCACGGAGCAAGGACGCAGGCCCCGGGTCATCGCGACCTCAGGGTTCGGAACACCATCTCGCGGATGGCATCGCCCTCGCGCCACGTGACGGTGACCGCGATGCGCGCCAGGTCGCCGTCCCAGCTCACGCTCCAGACGCGGGTGAAGCCGCCCGAGGCCACCGCGACGCCGTGCTCGTCGACCTGATCGAAGCCGCTCACCAGGTTCGCGCTGGGGGTCGTCAGCATGAACTCGAGCTGGTCCTCGGCCAGGACGCTGGCCTCGGTCGCGTGGCGCGCGTAGGTCGTGCCCTGTGCGTTGGCCACGAACATCCCGGCGATCCCCAGCAGTCCGATCACCGTGATCACGAGCGCGACCAGGATCTCGATCAACGTGAAGCCGCGCCGACGGTGGAGGCGCAGGCGGCTCCGGATCATTCGACGCGTAGCCAAAGCTTTGCTCCGCTGGAGGACACCATGGAGAACTCGACGCTCTCACCGGCGGCGTCGAAGTTGCTGGTGTAGTCGGACGTGACCACGTTGCCCTGGTCGAGGTTGAACACCCGGCCGCCGGTGGCGTCGACCGACGCCGCGCCCGACTCGATCGTGCGCTGGTCGCGGACGGTGCCGGTGGCGAGGGCGATGCGAGTCAGCGTGCCGGTGTCGTTGTCGAGGCCGAAGCCCGCGTCGTTCACGTCGGTGTGGTCCGAGGTGACGAAGAGCTCGCCGCCGGAGACCACGGCCTGCGAGAAGACCCGCTGGCCGATGCCGAGGTCGACGACGAAGGCGAGATCACCTCCGCCCGAGCTCTCGGTCAGCGGCGTGCCACCGCTCGGCTCGACCGCGACGGAGACCATGTACTGGCGCTCGCTCGACGGCGCCCAGGAGGTCGAGACGGGGTCGACGTAGCCGCCCGAGCCGAACGCCATGAGCAGGCGACCGCTCCCGTCGCGGTAGAGGGTCGGCGACGCGCCGACCGGGTGGAAGTCGCGCGAGAAGCGGAACAGCGGGTTGGTGCCGAACACGCTCTGGCCGGTGTCGGCCTCGAGCAGCCAGATGTCGCCGTAGATGCTCGGGATGCCGACCCATGTCGCGTTACCGGTCGCGTTCTCGTCGATTCCGACCGGGCCGCCCGGGATGGCCGACGCGGGCACGCCCGGGTTCGCGCCGACGCGCGGCGCGAGGTAGTCGTGCGTCCACGTCCACTCGATCGCGCCGGTCTCGGTGCGGACCGCCTGCACGTAGAGGCCGGCGCCCCCGGTGCCGCCGTTCGAGGTCACGATCCAGACCAGGTTCTTGACGCCGCCGGTCGTCGACACCGGACCCATGGCCAGGCTGGTGCCCACGCCGATCTCGTTGGCGCCGCGCACGGTGGGCGTAGTCACCTCCCACAGGATCTTCGGGTCGGCCGGGTCGGTGACGTCGAGCGCGTAGACCGCCGGCGAGAAGCCGGTCGTGCCGGGCTGGCCGCTGCCGACCTGGACGGTCAGGATCGTCTTCCACTCGCGGCGGCCGTCGTTGTCGAAGTCGCCGAACACGTCGGCGACCTTGGGCGAGCCGTCGAAGCGACCATCGTTGAGACGCAGGCGCGGCAGGAGCACGCGCGGGATGAACGCCCACAGCTCCTGTCCCGACTGCGTGCACGGGCCGACGACGTCGACGCAGAAGGCGTGCAGCATCCCGTCGAGGCCGCCGACGTACGCCATCTGCGGCCGCTGGGTGGCGATGAGCGGGCTGCGCTCGATGATCGCCGCCGACGAGCGATCGATGCCGCCCAGCGCCGCCGCCCACGAGCCGTTGGCCTGCTTCTCGCCGGCCAGGATGCGGCCGATGAGGGTGTCGGTCTCGGCGTTGGTGAACGTGAGCCCACCGATCTGGCCGAGGAGAGGCTTGAGGGTCGCGCGGTTCGCGGTCGAGATGTACGTGCGCTGGACGTTGGTGCCGGACGTGACGTTGGTGAAGACCGTGCGACACGACGCGCTGAACCACGTGCCGCAGCCGGACGCGTCCGGCGTCGGGATGCGGCTGGCGGCGTCCCAGATCTGGTTGCCGAGGGCGACGTTGGTCGCCCGGTAATGGCCCTTGGTGTACGGGAACTCGAACGTCGCGTTGTCGGAGGCGCCGGTGTAGACCGGCACCACCGGCGCGGGGTCCTCGAGCTCGAAGCTGCCGAAGACCGCGGCCTCGACGCCGTTGAAGAACCCGACGACCGGCGCGCTGCGCGAGACCTCTCGCGTCGTCGTGTTGGGCAGCTGCGGCACGGTGGCGAGCGGCAGCGAGATGAGCGTGTTGAGCACCATGCGCAGGTGCGACGGCCCGTTGTTCACCTGGTTGCCGGGCATGTAGAAGACGACGCCGTTCTCCGGCTTGCTCTCGAAGCGCGCATAGGCGGCGACGTCCCAGTAGTCGGCGTTGGCGTTGTTGGCGTAGACGTCACAGGCCGGGGTGGAGCGATGCCGGCTGCACAGGGTGTTGCCGGCGGCCGAGCGGTCCTCGGTCACCAGCCGGACCAGCGAGCCGGTGGTGGGGTGGGTGTGCGTCGCCGAGTAGCCGTTGGCCCCTCCGCCGGTGTAGCGCCAGCGCGTCACCGAGCCCTGGGCGAAGTCGGTCGGGAGATCGCCCCACTGCATGAAGACGTTGTGCGGGCGGCGCAGGATCAGCGGCTCGCTCGGCGCCGTGTTGCCGCCGACCAGCCCCACCGTCGGGCCCGGCGTGCCGAGGAACTGCTTGTTCGCGCAGCCCTCGAGCACCTCGATGACCGCCTCCATCAGGACGGCATGGCCGCCGGCGCGCACGCCGGGCTGCGCGGTCAGGAACGTGCGCAGCTCGTCGACCTGCTTGATCTCCGAGGCGTCGCCACACGGCGAGTTGTCGCCCCAGTTGTCGATCCACGTCCAGTCGAAGCCGCCGGCCACGAGCGTGCCGCCCCGGATGTCGTTCTCGGTGACGTCGCAGAAGACGGCGTCGCTGGGCGAGAACGCCCCGGTCTTGCACGCGGGATAGCTGGCGGCGACGTTCAGCTTGGCCAGCGAGAGCCACGTGTTCGAGACGCCGGCGGGCGCGAGGCGCGCGAGGCGCGGCGGCGCGTAGTCGATGCGGACGGCGACCGGCGCGCCGTTGCCGTTGTTGGCGAGTGTGAAGGGTGATGGCGTCCGGTAATCCTGGTAGACGAACTTGGCGCCGTTCTGCACCTCGTAGAGGTCGACGGCCGAGAAGTTGTAGTTCGCGTTGCTGGCGAAGCCGGCGAACTCGCCGGTGCGCTTGAAGAAGTTGTTGAAGCGCGTCCGGTCCTCGGGCGCGATCACGAACGCGCCGCCGCGCAGCGGGAACTCCTTCTTCGAGTACGACCACGTGTTGGAGGGGGCGAGCGTCGCCGGGTTGAGCAGCCGGACCGGCGCCACGCACGCGCCGTTGCAGTTGGTGAGGCTCGCCGTCGTGATCGACGGCGGGGTCACGTTGTCGGTCACGATCCACGCGTCGACGTCGCGGTTGAGATACGTCTGGGAGTTCAGGTTCTGGCTCGACGTGAGCGACGGCGGCTCCTTCGTCGGGTTGATGATCCAGTAGACGGGAATCCCGTTCTGCATCAGGCGGAAGATCAAGCCATAGGCCTCGTACTGACCGTTGTCGTTCGCCGAGTACGGGCCCGGGTTGGAGCACCAAGAGCCGGTCACGGTCGGCGGCGCGAGCTTGCCGCTCTGCGCGACCACCTGGTGGCAGCGATCCATCGGGATGACGATCGCCTTGTCGGTGGCGATCGGATCGAAGGCGCGCACGCAGCAGTCCTCGACGCCGGCGGCGCACACCGGGAGATCCGGCCCGCACGAGGCGAAGTCCGAAGTGCCCTGGGCGCGCGCCGGCGACGGCGCGAACGCCACCGTGGCCACGAGTGCGAAGCTAGCGATGCCAGCGAGAGGATACGACTTGCGCATGGTCACCATCCCTCGAAGACGCGAGCGCGTCCGGTGGAGCCGAACAGGGCGATGCGAAACGGCGACCGGTCCTTGCTGTCACTGATCCACAAGGTCCGCCCGACGCTCGAGCCGTCCGGGGCGAAACGAAACTCCTCGGTCAACCCACTCGCCTCGGCGGGCTGGCCGACCGAGGACACGTACGTCTGCGTCGCCATCGCGACGATGCGGACGTTGCTGGGCGCGGTTACGCGCGACACGAACTCGTACGCGACCGGCGCGACCATACCCGTCGTCGTGGCCTGCTCGACGATGGCCGTGTTGCTCCCGACGACGGTCACGCGGTGCCAGCGCCGCGTCGACAGCGCGCGAAGCCTCGCGCTCTCGAGCTCGCCCGAGATCTGGTCGGCGAAGCCACGGGCACCGGCGCGGCGCTCGCCCGCGTACGAGAACGCGATCGCGGTGAGCACGCCGATGAGGGCGAGCACCACGGCGAGCTCGGTGAGCGTGAAGCCGGCGCGGGTCCGGCGCACTCGGGCCATCGTTGAGTTTGTGTCCAGACGGCGGAAAAGGTCGCGTCTCTTCAGTGTTAACCGTCAGGTTGTCGGGTAGCGACCGGTCGGGGTCGCGGCACGTGTGGCAGGGTAGGGCAATGCGAGCAGCGCAGGAGCTCCTCGACGCGGTGCACGGCCTCGCGCAGCTCGAGGCCTTCGAGCCCGAGCGCTACCGGGCGCGGCTCGCCGAGGTTCTCGACGGTGAGCCCGCCACCCTCGACGCCCTCGATGCCGCGGATGACACGCTGCGTGGGGCCCTGTCGGCGATCGACACCTTCTCCGCGCGATGCATGCGCATCCGCCTCGACCACGCGCTCGCCGGGGACACCTCGGTCGCGACGCCCCTGCGCAAGGTGCTCGCGGGTACGGTGACCAGCTACGTGGGCGACCTCGGCCTCCTGGGCGAGCGAGTTCGCGCGGTCGCGGCCCGGGTCGACCCCGCGGGCGCCGACGACACCGCCGACCGCGTGGTCGCCGCCGCGCGCGTCGTGCTGGCGGATCGAGCGGCCCTTCACGATCACGTGCTCGACGTCGCCCGGCAGCTCGCCAACGCGCGGATCGACGCGGCGCGTGCCCAGGCGCGCGACCGCCACAACGAGGAGACGCTCCGCCGGCGGTGGACGGCCGCGCTGCGCGAGCTCGAGCAGGTCGCGGCGCGCCCGGCCCGGATCGCCGAGGCGCCGTGGCGCGATCGGGTCGCGACCTTCCTCGGCCCCGACGAGCCGATCGAGGAGCCGCCCGAGCTGTCGCTCGGCGAGCTCATCGAGCCGTACTGACTCAGCCCGTGCGGCGGTGGCGACCGACGACGACCCGCGCCGGCCGCAGCAGGCGCTCGCCCATGCGATAGCCGGGCGCCCATTGATCGATCACGACACCGTCGAGCGCGCGGCCCTCGACGTCGGCGACCGACATCGCGTCGTGTACGCGCGGATCGAAGACGTCGCCGAGCGCGTCGAACCGCTCGAGCCCGTACTTGTCGAGGACGCCGGCGAGCTGCGCGCGTACCATGCGGACCCCTTGCAGCACGGCCTCGTCACCGCCGGCGGCGATCGAGCGGTCGAGGTTGTCGAGGACGGGGAGGAGCTCGCCCACCAGCTCCGCGCTCAGCTCCTCGCGCATGCGCGCGGCGTCGCGGGCGACACGCGCCTTGGCGGCCTCGAGATCGGCCAGGGCCTGGATGACGGGGGACTGCATGACGACCCCTCGAACGTAAGGATGCATACCGCGCCCGCAAGCCCCCCCGCCGGCGCCGCCGGGCGGCCCGGCTCGACTGATAGATTCCGCCTCCATGAGTCTCGGCGCCCAGATCGCGATCGGAGTCGTCGCCGCCGCCCACGTCGTCTTCATGGTGCTGGAGAGCGTCCTGTGGACGACGCCCACGGGCCGCCGGATCTTCGCGCAGACCGTCGACGGCGCCGAGGCGACGCGCGTCCTCGCGCTCAACCAGGGCGTCTACAACGGCGGCGTCGCGGCGCTGCTCGTCTGGGCGATGGCGACCGGGCGGCCGGCGACCGCAGCGGCGCTCCTCGTCTTCGTCATCGCGATGGGGATCGTCGGGGCCGTCACCGCGAAGCCCACGATCCTCGTCGCCCAGGCCTTGCCCGCCGCGGTCGCCCTCGCCCTCGTCCTCCTGTAGTTAGATCGGTCGCGCGGTCCTTGCGTGTGGTAACGACGGCGCCATGACCAGGATCGGCATGGTGTTGTGCGCCGGCGTGCTCGCGCTCGCCGCGTGCGAGAAGGACAGCGGGCTCTCGTCGAAGACGTCGGGCGCGCTCCGGCAGGACGAGCGCACGCTGCTCGCGCACCTGCCGTCGGGCAACGTCGGCCTCTTCGGCGGCAACTACCTCCGGATCCAGGACTGGATGATGAGCTCGGCGTTCGCCCGGTTCATGGGCGGCCTCGACAAGCTGTCGCCGGGCATGAAGACCTGGACGAGCTGCTTCGTCGACACCGGCAAGCGCTCGCTGACGATGCTCGGCGGCATCTCGTACGCCGACGACGAGCTCGTCGTGCGCTACGTGATGAAGGGCTTCGGCGTCGAGGACGTCAAGGCGTGCGCGCAGAAGGCCGGCTTCCCCGTCGACGTCGACGCCGACGGCAAGTACGTGGCGATCGGCCTGCCGACCGCGATGGGGCCGATCCGCACCGGCTACCTCGTCCTGTCCGACGGCGCCCTGCTCACGCGCTCGGCGATGCCGATGTCGCTCTCGCCCACGGCCCTGCCCGCGACGCGCGCGGATCTGGAGGCCGACGTGGCCGCGGCGGCGCGCGGGACGGCGGCCGACGATGCCGCGCTCGTCGCCGAGCTCGCGCGCGTCGACCGCGATCGCGCGGTGTGGTTCGTCGCCGACGCGAGCGCCACGCCGATCGGCGACAAGCTCGGGGCGATGCGTGGCTGGATGGACCTCGGCGACGGCTTCTCCGTCGACGTCTCCTTCCAGGTCAAGGACACCCGCATCGCCGACGAGATCACGCGCAGCGTTCCAGAGATGAAGAAGCAGGCCGACATGCTCGGCAAGGACGTCGGGGCGGTGATCCGCGGCATCAAGTTCGACCGGAGGGGCGACCGGATTCGCGTCGCGCTGAAGGTCACGGACCGGCAGCTCGAACGGCTGATGGACCAGATGGCGCCGTTCCTCGGCGCCGGCCTGGGCGGCGGCATGGGCGGCGGCGGAGGCGGGCTGGACGATTTCTGATGTAGCGTCCGCGCTCGGGTGTGCGCTCACGCTCGCGGGTTGCCGCCGACGGCCGTCGACTGTATGAACCTCGCGCTCGTCGTCGCCGACCGGTGTCGCTATGATGACGGCCGAGTCATCGTCCGTGAGCAGTGACCGCGCAAAGACGACCGATCGAATCACCCGCGCTGCGAGCTCGGCGCGGGGTGCGGGTGACGAGGCGCTGTTCCGCCGCATCGTCGAGAGCGTCCTCGACTACGCCATCTTCATGCTCGACGACGCTGGACGCGTCGCGACCTGGAACATCGGCGCCGAGCGGATCAAGGGCTATCGCGCCGACGAGGTCATCGGGAAGCACTTCTCGCTGTTCTATCCCGAGGAGGACGTGCAGGCGGGCAAGTGCGAGATGGGGCTCGCGGTCGCGGCGGCCGATGGCCGCTTCGAGGACGAAGGCTGGCGCGTGCGCAAGGACGGCAGCCGTTTCTGGGCCAACGTGGTGATCAGCGCCGTGCGCGATGATGATGGCGAGCTGCTCGGCTTCGCCAAGGTGACACGCGATCTCACGGAGCGGATGCTCCGCCAGGAGGAGCAGGCCGCGCGGGTGGTCGCCGAGCAGGCCAACCAGGCGAAGGACTCGTTCCTCGCGATGCTCGGGCACGAGCTGCGCAACCCGATGGCGCCGATCTTGACCGCGCTCCAGCTCATGCGGCTGAAGGGCGACGACCGATCCCTTCGCGAGCAGGAGGTCATCGAACGCCAGGTCCGGCACCTCATCCACCTCATGGACGATCTGCTCGACGTCGCGCGCGTCACCCGCGGTGGGCTCGTGCTCAAGCGAGGGCGCCACGACCTGCGCGAGATCGTCACGCGCGCGATCGAGCAGGCGAGCCCGATCTTCGAGCAGCGCCATCACCACCTGCGCTGCGACGCGCCGTCGGCGCCGGTGATGGTCGACGGCGACGACGCCCGGCTCGTGCAGATCGTGAGCAACCTGCTCACCAACGCGGCCAAGTACACCGACCCGGGTGGTCACGTCGAGGTGACGCTCCGCGAAGACGAGGGCGTCGCCGTGCTCGAGGTGCGCGATGACGGCATCGGGATCGACCCGCGCGTGCTGCCGCGCATCTTCGAGATCTTCGTGCGTGGCGAGGGCAATCCCCACCGTCTGGCCAGCGGCATCGGCCTCGGGCTGGCGCTGGTCCGCGGCCTGGTCCAGCTGCACGGCGGGGTGGTCGAAGCACACAGCGCGGGGCTCGGGCACGGCAGCTCCTTCACCGTGCGGATCCCGCTCGTCGACATCACGCGCCCCTACGTGGTCCGCCCCGAGCTGCGGATCGAGCCGGCGGCCCGGCCGCAGCGGATCCTCGTCGTCGACGACAACGAGGACGCGCGCGTGCTGCTGATGGAGGGGCTGGGTGCGGTCGGCCACGACGTGCGTGGCGCCGCCGATCCCGCCGACGCGCTGGCCGCGCTCGACAGCTTCGTGCCCGAGATCGCGCTCCTCGACATCGGGCTCCCCGTGATGGACGGATACGAGCTCGCGCAGCGCATGCGCGCCAAGCTCGGCGAGGCGACCCCGCGCTTCCTCGCGCTCACCGGCTACGGCCGCGACAACGATCGCGCGCGCAGCGCCGAGGCCGGCTTCTCCGGTCACCTGGTGAAGCCGGTCGACCTGCCGCGCCTGCTGGCGGTGATCGCCGACCTGTCCGACGCGAGCGCGGGCTGAGCGCGAGCGTTCGGTCAGAACGAGCCGGCGACCCCGAGGTTCACGTCGCGCGAGGTCGCCGAGACCTGCGGCGTCCACGAGCGCGGCCGCGCGGTGCGCTTCTCGCGTGCGAGGTACGCGGCGTCGAAGACCGCGGTGGCGCCGTAGGCGACGAGGCCGCCGAGGAGCGCGCCGCCGAGGCCACAGAAGTCGCCGCCCTGGCTGCAGTCCTCCATGGCCGCGCCGATGTACATGCCGGCGACGGTCACGGCCGGACGCATCACCATGGATGCGAGCGCGGCATCGCCGCGGCTGTGCGACGCGTGCACGAGGCCAGGGCCGAACGCCATCACGACGAGCCCGGCGACGGCGATCTCGCCGCTCTCGGCGGCGCCGCCACCCAGCAGCATCGCGACGCCCGCCGCGTCGACGGCGACGATCTGGCCGCCGTAGCCGCGGTCGATCGTCTCGTCTTCTGCGGTGTCGTCCTGGACGGTGGTCATGGAGGGCGGCGCGAGGACCGGCGCGGGCGAGGTGACGAAGGCGAGGGTGGCGAGGGTCGCGAGCATGGCGCGTGACGGATGCACCCGCTGGACCACGTGCAAGTGCTCGGACGTCCATGGCGGGCCGTCGAAACCTGGTGGTGTTCCACCAGCGTTCGGTCACGGTTGCCGTCCGGTGCGTGTGCCTTCCACCTTGCGGCTGCCGTTCTCGGCGGCGGCCTCCTTCCGCTTCGAGCAGATCCTGGCGAGCCAGGTCGATGGCTCGTGGGCGGACGTGTGGGCGCTCCGCGAGATGTTCGCGCTCGGCGAGCCCGAGATCGCGTTCGCGCGCGCGCTGCTCGAGCGGCGTCGCAACCTCTGGCTCTATCGCACCAACCAGCGCCACTTCTGCGGCGACTTCCTGGCGATCGACATGTCGCCGCCGCGCGATCGGCCGACGTACGCGCTCGAGCTCAAGGCGGGCGAGCCGCTCCGCCTCGACGCCGGCGGCGTGCAGCTGTCGAGGCTCGACGCCGCGCTCGCCGAGGTCGCGCACCTGACCGGCGCGGGCCCGGTGACCACGGCGCGCGGCAGCGCCGACGCGATCCTCGCGTGGCTCGGTCGCTGATCGCGCGAGGACCCGGCACCGGTTGCGTCCCGGGCGCGCGGATCCAGGGTTGGTCATGGACCCGGTGACGTCGTGGTGGCTGCGGGCGTACGTGGTGCTGGCGCTGGCGCTGGCGAGCTGCTCCGATCGCTCGCGACCGCCACCGACCGCGCAGGCGCCGGAGGCGGTGCGCACCGAGGACGCCCGCTGGACGGCCTTGCGCGCGCGGCTCGTCGATCAGCTCGAGCGCCGCGGGATCCGCGACGCGCGCGTGCTGGCGGCGATGCGCGCGGTGCCGCGGCACGAGCTCGTCCCGTCGCCGGGGGACGACGCGTACGGCGATCACCCGCTGCCGATCGGCCACGACCAGACGATCAGTCAGCCGTACGTGGTCGCGTTCATGACCGAGGCGGCCGCGATCACGCCGGGCGCACGCGTGCTCGAGATCGGGACGGGCTCGGGGTACCAGGCGGCGGTGCTCGCCGAGCTGGGCGCCGAGGTCTACTCGATCGAGATCGTCGAGCCGCTCGGGCAGCGGGCCGCCGATGCGTTGCGGCGGCTCGGCTACGACGTGCACCTCCGCATCGGCGACGGCTACCGCGGCTGGCCGGAGGCCGCGCCGTTCGACGCGGTGATCGTCACCGCGGCACCGGTCGAGGTCCCGCAGCCGCTGAAGGATCAGCTCCGCGTCGGCGGCCGGCTCGTGGTCCCGGTGGGCGAGCAGGGCACGACGCAGGAGCTCCGCGTGATCACGCGCACCCCCGATGGCTACGACGAGCGCGTGCTCCTGCCGGTCTCGTTCGTACCCATGACCGGCGAGGCCAGCCGCTGACGCGCGGGTTGGCGACGTGGGTCGATCGGCGAGCCGCCGTACTCGACGAGCGCGTCGGCCGTCGGGCACGCGGGCGAGCAAGTAGGGTTCGAGCACGGGCGTCCGCGTGCCGGGGACGAGGACCGGCGGAGCGACGCGCTAGGGAGCGCCGGCCAGGGTGCTCAGGGGCGGCTCGTCGAGCGGTCCGTCCGCCGCTCATCGCGTCGAAGCGCTCCTGCACGATCGTGAGCAGCACGGCTGCCGTGTCACGCGGGAGACGTAGCGGATCGAGCGCCATCCCGAGCACACCACGTTGCAGCGCGATCCTGCGCCGGGCGCGCGGGTCGTGCGGCCCCCCGAGATCCAGGCTCGCCAGCGCGATCGCGACGACGAACCAGGCCCCGACCGCCGCCGGGACGTGCGTCTCGCCGGCACCGCTGGCGATCCGCAGCCCCAGGGCCGCCGCGACGACGGGGCACCACCACCGGACGTACGCGGCGAAGACGCTCTTCCACGACAGCCGGCATGCGCGTCCATATGCGCCCAGCCGGTCGCGATGGACGATCCGTGCACGACGATCATGCGGCGGGCGGATGCAGTCGTCGCGCCCGCGGCCGCGCCGCCCACCGGTCACGTGATCCGAGGCGGTTGAGTGAGTGAGTCGCTGAGCCGCTACCGCGGCCACGCCGCGTGCAGCACGATGGGCGCGCCGCCGGAGGTGGCGACCGCGACGGCGTCGTCGGTCGTGGCGAACGTCATCGAGCCTCGCGCGGCGAGGTAGGGCGAGGGAACCCCGACGGTCAGGGCGTCGGTCGGCACGCTGATCGAGACCTCGTCTCCCGTGGCGGGGCTGCCGCGGGTGACGTCGAGGAGCGCCGCGCCGCGCAGGAACTCGATGGTGGAGCTATCGGGGCCCTCGAGCCCGATCACGGTGCCGCCGCCGGCCACGAAGGCCGTGAGCGCCGCGCGCCAGCGCGCGCCATCGGCGAAGGAGGTCGCCGCCGGCGCGGGGCGAGGCAGCACGAGCACCACGTCGACCGATGCGACCTGGCCAGCGCCGACGTCGCTCGCGATCGCGGTCCAGGTTCGTCCGGCCGCGGTGAGGCCGGCATCGAGCGCGCGATCGACCGCGATGTTCTGCGTGTCGTCGACGCTTTCGAAGATCTTGGTGACGCGGACCGTGGGCTGCGCGGTGAGCGCGGCGGCGTTGCCGAGCACGCGTGCCGCCGCGGCGGTGTGGACGCGGTAGTCGTGCCCGATGAGCACCACGTGCCCGGCGGTCTGGCCGATGCAGACACCCTCCTGACACAGGCCGCTGGGGCAGAGGTCGCATGGCCCGGCGACGATCTCGCCGCCGGGCAGCGGCCGGCAGACGTCACCCTCGGCGATCCAGCCGTCGGCGCAGCGCCCACCGACGACGGAGTCGAGGCAGCCGCCGAGCGCGGCCGCTGCGGCGACGAGCAGGAGTGCGCTCGTCCTCATGGCGCGACTCCGGCCGCCGCCGGTCGCGGCAGGACGACGAACTCCACGCGGCGGTTGCGTTCGTGATCGTCGGCGGACCGCGGCCGGGTCGCGCCGTGGCCGACCGTCTCGATCGCGTCGGACGGGATGCCGGCATCGACGAGCACGGCCTTCGCCCGCTCCGCGCGCAGCGCCGAGAGCCGCTGGTTGTAGTCGGCGTCGCCGCGGACATCGGCGTGGCCCTCGACGATGACCCGGTGCCACTCGCCGCGCCGCCACGCGTCGGCGATGGCACGGAGCACCGGACGCGCCGCGCGGCGCACGCGCGCGCGGTCGGACGCGAAGAGCACGCGCTCGGCGAGGATGATGCGATCGGCCCGGACCTGGAGCGGTCCGGCCTCGCTGCAGCCGCCACCGCCGTCGTCGCCGAGCGCCTCGGACAGGACGGCGCAGGTCTCGCTCACGTCGATGAGCGTGTCGCCGTCGCGCGCCGCGGTCGCACACGCGTCCGGGTCGTCGGCGCAGCTCGCCGAGACGTCGACCAGGCGATCGGCGTCGCGCTCGATGCGGACGTCCGGCGCTGGCCCGGCGTCTCGCGCCGGCCGGCGCGGGGCGGACGAGCGCGCGCGGCGGAGCTCGAGACCGACGAGCACGATGCCGGCCGAGCCCAGCCCCGGGCCGCCGGCGTCACGCACGTGCAGGTAGCGCACGGAAGGGCCGAGCTCGAGCGAGCCGACGCTCGACAGCCACCCGGCGCCGAGCTCGACCGCCGGCACCACGTCGGTGCCGGTGAGCGCGCCGCCCGCGGCGCCCTCGATCCAGGGCCGGGTCCCGCCGACGCGCACGGCCATCGACAAGGTCGCGAGCCCGCCCCACCGCGGATCCACCAGGCCGCGCGCGGACGTCATCGCGCTCGACGCGTCGCCCAGCACGCCGGCGCGTCCGCGGACCCCCAGCGCCACGGCCGACGCGGCGCGGCCGTACAGCCCCACGGCCGGCATCGCGCCGCCGCGGAACGACTCGGCCTGCGCGTCCGAGACCGCGAACGCCGCCGGCACCTCGGCCGTCAACCACGGCTCCGCGACGGCGGTCGAGGTCGTGAACGCGACGGGGAACAGCGTGAACAGGGCAAGTTGCGCGCGCACGCAGGCTACATCGGCCGCTTTCGCGCGTTATTGAGCCCGCGCCCTCGTCGCCGCCGGAGCGACGTGTGTCACCGTCACCCACACCCTGCTCCTGCTCGCTGCGCGAGCCCCTCGCAGGCGCGGCGCACCCGCTGGGACCTCTACCTGACGATCGCCTGACGCGGGTAGAGTCCGGGGCGATGAAGCTCGCCTCGTTCGTGCTCGTGTCGCTGTCCGTCGCGCTCGCCGCCGCCTGCGGTGGAAAGGGGAAGGGCGCCGCGCCGCCGTCGCCGGGCGGCGAGGGCGACGATCCCGCCACGCCGTTCAACGACGGCGCGGTCAAGGCGGCGATCCGGAGCTCGCCCGGCGTCGACGCGTGCAGCGCGGATCCGTCGTCGACGATGGGCGCGCACTTCGACGCGCAGCGCGCCCTGCTCAAGGGCGAGGACGGCGCCTTCCCGCTGCGCGAGTCGTTCATGTGCCGCGCCCAGCCGGATGACAGCTGGGCGTGCGAGTGGTCGCTCTTCACGATCGCGGCCGCGCCTGCGGAACCCGACCTGGACGCCGAGGGCGAGGGCGAGGCCGAGGCCGAGGGCGAGGGCGAGGGCGAGGGCGAAGGCAGCGGCTACATCATCATGGTGACGGTCAAGAGCAACGGCACCCTCGTCCCCGGGACGATCGCGTGCAACGCACCCGGCTGAGATCGGGATGAGATCGGGATCGGGACGCGCCGATCGATCCTCGTCCCATGAAGAGACTCGTGTTGATCATCGCGACGGCCGGCGCGCTCGCCAGCGTTGCGTGCAAGAAGAAGACGGAAGCGGGCGGCGGCGCCGCCGCGTCCGGGAGCGCGTCGGCGGCACCTGCGACGGCGACCGGGGACGCTGGCGCGCAGAAGGATCTCAAGGCCGCGCGCGGCGGTCAGGCGCTCGGCGCCGTGTACGCGGTCGCCCGGCTCGATCCGAACTACGGCAAGACGTACGCGATCGTGTTCGCAGGCGAACCGATCACCTGTGCCACGGTGGACCAGCTCTCCGAGAAGGCCGCCGAGCAGGCGTTCGAGGTCCGGGTCCGCGAGGCGCTCGCGCCGGACGGATCCATCACGTGGGCCTATGGTCAGGTCGCGGCCAACCTCGGCGCCACCGTCCCGGCGAACCTGGAGAAGATGACGGCCTTCGAGGTGACGGCCGACCGGGTCTCGGGCACGTTGCCCGCCGGCGTCGCGCACGAATCCGCGAACGGCAAGCTCGAGGTCGCGGGTGCGTTCTCGGCGCCGCTCTGCCCGGCGCTGCCGCTGCGGCCCGAGCGCGACGCCAAGGATCGGCACAAGGAGGCCGCGCCGGTGCCGCTCACCGGCGGTCCGGTCGAGCTGGTCATCTCGGGCAAGCGCCTCGAGATCAAGGGCGCGACCGCCATGCCCGGGATGGAGGAGGGGCGCTACGAGGTTCGCCTCTCCACCGAGCCGCACGGCTGCTCGATGGGGGTTCGCTCCGACGTGGTCGTCACGATCGGCCTCGGCCGCGAGACGCCGACCCTCGCCCTCGGCGGCACCTGGATCTCGGGTGACATGGGGGCCGACGTGGAGCCGAGCCTCGAGGTGAAGGCCAAGCGTACCGACGCGGGCGTCGAGCTCACGCTCGCGGGCGCGATGGACTACAACGTCGACGGTCGCCCGGGCGCGCAGCCGTACAAGGTCGAGCTGAAGGGGAGCCTGACCGCGCCGATGTGCGAGGCGGATCTGTAGGCTGCGCCGGCGACGTCACCGGCCGGTGGTCGGGACGATCCAGACGCCGGTCGTCACGCGCAGGCGCTCGTCGTAGCCCCCGACGATCACGAGCCGCTCACCGACGGCGGTCGCCGTGCCGAAGAACGAGGCGCGCCCGAGGCGGGCGATCGTCCGGCTGGCGTGATCGGGGCGCACGAGCTCGACGGTGGCGCCACCCCCCGCGACCGCCACGGCGTCGCCGAGCGCGACGAGGGCGCCGGGGAGCTTGAAGCGCGGCGAGGTCAAGGCCGGGCCGGACGCGAAGCGGTCGGTCGTCGGGTCGTAGAGCTCGGTCGTGTCGTGCCGCCCCTTCCAGTCGCGCGCGTCGGCGCCGCCGACGAGCAGGACCCGACCATCGGCGAGCCGCGTGGCGGCGTGCTTGTAGCGGGCGACGGCGAGCGACGCGGCCGGCGTGAACGTTCCGTCCGCCGGGTCGTAGAGCTCCGCCGACGCGATGACCTCGTCGCGTCCCGACGCGCCGCCCGCGACCAGCACGCGCCCGTCGGCGAGCAACGTCGCCGAGTGGCCGAGCCGCGGCGCGCCCATGGCCCCCGTGGCGTGGAAGCGACCATCCGCGGGGTCGAAGACCTCGGCCGAGCGCGTCGCGCGCGCCTCGCCGCCGCCGCACACGAGCACGCGGCCGTCGGCCAGTCGCACCGCCGCGAACCCGCCGCGCGGCTCGTGGAGCTCGCCCGCCGCGGCGAAGGCGCCGGTGCGCGGATCGTAGATCTCGGCGCTGCGCATCATGCCCTCGTCGTTCCAGCCGCCGACGACGAGGATGCGGCCATCGACGAGCGGGAGCGCGGCGTGGCCGGCGCGCGCGTGCCGGAGCCGGGGGCCGGCGATCACCGTGCGTCGGGCAGGATCGATGATCTCGGTGGTGGCCGCGTAGAGCTGGCTGTGCCCGTCGGGGCCCTTGCGGAAGCCTCCGACGACCAGCAGCCGACCGTCGTCGAGCGGCGTGGTGGTGTGACTCGCGCGTGGCTCGGCGAGGTGCGTCGCGGGACGCACGACGTCGCTCCGGCCGCGCGCGCACGCGATCGAGGTGGAGGCCGCGAGGCCGGACATGACGACGAGCGCGGGGATGATGATGGGGCGCATGTCACGAGGACGGCCGGCGCGGCCGACCGCTAACGACCTGTCTCGATTGCCGCGCCTTGCCACGCGACAGCCAGCCCATCCCATGGACACCTCCCGGGGCAGACTCCACCCGACGATCGAGTCGGAGAACCGCGCTGCTGGAGCCGATGCGCGGGTTTGAACCGCGGACCTACGGTTTACGAAACCGTTGCTCTACCACTGAGCTACATCGGCGAGGGTTCTGGTGATTACCCGAACGCAGGCGTCTGTGCAAGGGGCGTGCGCCGCTGACGACATCCTTCGACTCGCCCCTCCGGGCTCGCTCAGGATGAACGGAGGAGGGTCCCGGCGGACCCGGGCGGCGCGGCGGCTGCGTCGCGCCGGACCCAGGCGCGGTGGCCAACTGTCGGAAACGCGGGCGCGTCGTCGTGGCACGGCGGCTGCTGTAGGCGACGGCCATGCGTACACACATGATGGCCCTCCTCTTCGCGCTCACCACCACCACCGCCGCGTGCGGCAGCAAGGCCTCGCTCGCCGACCTCGAGAAGCTCAAGGAAGAAGCGTGCGCCTGCAAGGACAAGGCGTGCGCCGACAAGGTCGAGAAGAAGGCCGACAAGATGCTCACCGACGACGCGATCAAGGCGCACGGCGAGAAGGGCATGAACCTCGCCTTCGGGATCGCGATGTGCCTCGCCCAGGCCGAGGGCGGCTGAGCTCGCTCGATCAGATCAGAGTCCGGCGCCGGCGCGGGCCTTGGCCGCGTCCTCGGGCGAGATGCCGAGCGCCGTGGCCAGGCGATCGAGGAACACGCGCTCGGCCTTGGCGACGTCCTCGTCCATGGCCGGGACGCCGCACGCCACCGCGTAGATGTGCAGGCGCTCGGAGGGCGGGATGCGCTCGAGCGCGAGATCGGAGAGCTTGACCGGCTCGCCGAGGTACGTGGCGGCGATCGCGCGCTCCTGGTCGCTGATCTTCGCGGCCGCGATGATCGCCTGCATCATCGCGCGCTCCGCGGCGACGAGCTTGCCGTCGGCCCAGGCCACGGCCGCCCAGGTCTTGATCGCGGTGAGCAGGTGCTTGCTGTCGTTCATGGCCGGACTATAGACCGCGACGGACCTTGGCTCTCGCCTCGGCGACGAAGCTGTCCTGCTTGCGCGCGCGACGCCCGAGGAGCCAGTGCGCCGCGACGAACGTGAGGACCCAGGCCAGCCCCGTCATGAACGCGACGAAGCGCCACGCGCCGGCGCGGCTGCGGGCCGCGTACATCGACGTGGTCTCGAGGTCGGCGCGCGCGAGCTCGTACGTGACGAGGGCGGCCGCGACGGCCGCCAGGGTCGCGATCGCCGCGGCGATCCCGATGCGTCGCGCCCGGCCGCTGCGATCGAGCAGGTCGGGCACCGGGGCGTCGGTGAGGCCATCATCCGGGCGGTCCGTCACGCCGACAAGCCTACCCCGGAGCGGCGCACGAGGCCGGTCTCTTCGTCAGCCCCAGCGGACCTCGATCTCCGGCTCCTCGCTGTCGAGACGCACGAGGCTGTGCTCGAGCTCGCGGTGGACCTGCACCAGCGCCTGCGGCGTCACCGACAGATCGGGGAGCGGGCCGGCGGCGTAGAGGATCCAGCGCAGCTTCCCCGCGACGCGGATCGGCACGACGATGCCGGCCGCCTCGCTCACGCCGGCGGTCCACAGGGCGACGCGGTAGTCGAGCGGGGTGCGCGGCTCGAACGCCTGCGCCCGCTCCTCGCGCGACAGCGTCACGATGCTGCACGGACCGTCGGCGAGGAGGTGCAGCTTGCGCAGCATCGGCCAGTCGCGCACGCGGCCGGCGCAGACGGCGGCGTCGAGACGCTCGCCCTCGACGGCGTAGGCCACCGCGCCCTGGTAGTGCGCGGTGAGGAAGCGCAGCGCGGCCTGGACGGCGCGCTCGGGCTCGCTGGCGCCCCGGAGCAGGCCGCACGCCGTGCCGGCGTCGACGGACTCCTCGACGATGGGCGGCGACTCGGTGCCGCGCGCGCGGAGCACCGGCGGGGTCGACGACACCGTCGTGCGGCGGCGCATGAGCGGCACGATCGGGGCCGGGCGGCGCGCAGGCGCGAGCTGCTCGCGCAGCTCGACCAGCATCGACGGCGAGATCTCGACCTTGGCCGGCACCGCGTCGGACGAGGCCACGTGCGCGCGGGGGTCGTCGCAGAAGACGTGCAGCGAACGGCCGCCGCGGCGCACGGCCTGACCGCGGCGCAGATCGACGAGCGCGATGATCTCCGTGCGCAGGCCCTGCTCGATGTTCACGACCAGCTGCGTGCAGTAGGAGAGGGCGGTGTAGAGGCCGAGGCCCGCACCGCCGGCCTTCTGCTCGATCTGGTCGCCCTGGGTGAGACAGCGGCGCAGGCAGGCGCGCACGTGATCCGGGTGCAGCGCGCCGAAGCCGTCGGTCACCGAGATCGCGACGTGGTCGCCGCTCGAGCCCCAGCGCACCATCACGTGCTCCCACACATCGAGCGTGAACTTCTCCTTGCGATCGCGCGACGCGTAGCGCGGCTTGCCGTCGCTCCCGCGGGGCGCATCGTAGACGGCGTTGGTGACCAGCTCGTCGACCACGGCGGCGACGGCGCGGCGCGCCTCGCTGCCGGCGCCGAGCCACGCGACGTGATCGGAGATGCACTCGACCACGTCGTCGCGCTCCTGCGCGCTCTTCACCTCGAACGACGTGAGCTCGACGCCGAACGACGGCAGGTACTTCTCGATGCCGAAGAGGTCCCGGCGCAGGAGCTTCTCGGCGGTGACCACGACCTCGCGCGCCAGCGCGTCGAACGCGTCGTCGCTCTCGTCGGAGCGGGCGAGGAAGTGCTCGACCTCGAGCTCGCACACGAAGTCGAGCATCACCTGCGGCTCGCCGCCGGTCGCCAGCACGACGACGGGCGCGCGATCACGCGCGGCGGTGACCACGTCGTGCGGCTGCGCCGCCGCGACGTCGACGAAGACGAGATCGACGGCGTGTGCGCCGAGGAGATCTCGCGCGGCGGTTGCGCTGTCGGAGATCACCACCTCGTTGCCGGCGGCGCGGAGGTGTCCGCTCAGCCTACGTGCACGTGCCTTGTCGCTCGTGTGAATGAGGATCGTCTTCCCGAGCATCGTCCCGGGCAAGAGCACGCCGCGTGCCGCGTGCGTGACCGCGAGATGATTCGAGGCACACATCGCGCCCGGAATTGTGAGCGTGGCATCGCTGCACAACGCTGCGCAAAGCTGTCACAGGATCTGTGAGCTCCGTGAGCAGCGCGACGACGGATACACCGTGAGCGCTGTAATCTCGACGACATCCGCTACGCCAGCGCGAGGGCGGCAGCGGTCGGATCGCGTGAGGTCCACACCGCTCGGATGACGGCGATCGCGTCCGCGCCCGCCGCGCGGGCGGCACCGGCGCGCGCCGGTGAGTCGATGCCCCCGACTGCAACCAGCAGGCAGCGTGCGTCCATCCGCGCGCGGGTCTCGCGCAGCACGCCCGGGCCGAGCGCGGCGCCGTAGCGTTCCTTCGCAGGCGTCGACCAGACCGGCCCGAGCTGCACCAGATCCGCGCCCCCCGCGGCCGCCGCGCTCGCTGCGTCCGCATCATGACGCGAGCAACCGACGAGCACCGGCGGTGCGTCGGCGCACGGCGCCGGCCCATCGGCCGCCGCGATCGCCGCGTGCACCGCCGCCACATCGAGCCCGTCCTCGGGCAGGTGTACGCCGCTCGCGGCCGCGGCCAGCGCGACGTCGAGCCGGTCGTTCACGACCACGCGCTGCTCGGGCGCCGCCGCCTGCGCCGCGCGCACCAGCCGCAGCAGCGCGGCGCCGCCGAGATCCTTCTCGCGCACCTGGACGATCGCGGCACCCGGCGGCAACTCGCGCACCGCCGCCGCGATCGCATCCCCGAATCCCGCCTCGCCGCCCATCAACCGCCGGTCGGTGATCAGCACGAGCCTCGGCGTCACCACGCTTCGTCTTCCTGAAGCCCGAGGCCCGAGGCCCGAGGCCTGACCGCTGGCCTCATTCGATGAGGCCGGAGGTCGGCGACGACGCGTTGGCGTACGCGCGGACGGGCATGCGCCCGGCGAGGAACGCCTTGCGGCCGGCGTCGACCGCGAGGCGCATCGCCTCGGCCATGAGCACCGGCTTCTTCGCCTGGGCGATGCCGGTGTTCATCAGCACCGCCGTGGCGCCGAGCTCCATCGCCACCGCGGCGTCGCTCGCCGTGCCCACGCCGGCGTCGACGATGACCGGCGCCGGCACCTCGTCGATGATGATGCGCAGGCTGTGCGGGTTGCGGATGCCCAGGCCCGAGCCGATCGGCGCGGCGAGCGGCATCACCGCCGGGCACCCGGCGTCGACCAGGCGCTTGCACGTGATGAGATCGTCGCCGCAGTACGGCAGCACCGTGAAGCCTTCCTTCACCAGCACCTTCGCCGCCTCCACGGTCGCCGCGTTGTCCGGATAGAGTGTCTTGGGGTCGCCGATGACCTCGAGCTTCACCATGTCGTCCATGCCGAGCTCGCGCGCCAGCATGCAGGTGCGCACCGCGTCCTCGGCCGTGTAGCAGCCGGCCGTGTTCGGCAAGAGCAGGTACTTCGCGCGATCGATCACGTCGAGGAGGCTCGGGCCCTTCGCCTTCAGGTCGATGCGGCGCAAGGCGACCGTCACCATCTCGGCGCCCGACGCCGCGATCGCCTCCCGCGTCTCCTCGAGCGAGGCGTACTTCCCGGTGCCGACGATGATGCGAGAGGAAAACGTTCGACCGGCGATCGTCCAGGTGTCAGTCATGGCTCTCTTTCACCCACCGCCCACGAACGCGACCACCTCGAGGCGATCGCCGTCGGCGAGCTGGGTCGCGGCGTGCTCGGCGCGCGGCACGACCGCCTTGTTGCGCTCGACCGCCACGCGGCGGCCGCCCAGGCCGAGCCGGGCCAGCAGCTCGACGATCGTCAGGCCGGCCGGCACCGCGTGGGTGTCGCCGTTGACGGTGATCGCGATGTCGTGCGTGGGCTCGGCCATGGACCGCCGGACGCTAGCACAGCCGAGGCACACACCAGCTCCACGTCGCAGAAGCGCAACGCGCCTGACATTTTCCCCGCGCGGGGCGTCGGAAATCTGGCCTTCGGTGCGGGATTTCTGGCCGTGACGCGACGCGCGAAGCGTGATGATCACGACACAGGCGCCCCGGTCGGCACCAGAAATGTGAAGCGTCGGTCACGCGCCACGGTGTCACCCACCCGGCAACCCCCCGAAACCTGGGTTGCCGGTTTGCGATCTCGGCCACGGCCCGAGCCTTGCTCTACTCCCGTTCACTAGCCGTCGACTCCCGTCGACTCACCAGGAGCTCAACCTATGGCGCTTGGCATCGCTCGCCCCCAGCTTCCGCCGACGTCCGTCTCGACCGTGCTCGGTCGCCCCACGCTCGCCCCCGAAGACCCCGCCCGCATCCGCGCGTCGATCGCGCGCGCCACGCTCTTCGCTGCCCTCCCGATCTCCGCGATCGAGGATCTGTCGACGAGGGTGCAGGTCCGACGCGTCGCCGCTGGCGCCGCCGTCGTGAACCAGGACGAGCCAGGTGACGCGGTCTTCGTCATCATGACGGGCCGCGTGAAGGTGGTCATCTTCGGCGAGAGCGGCCGTGAGGTCACGCTGTCCATCCTCCGCGCCGGCGACTCGTTCGGCGAGATGTCGCTGTTCGACGGCGCCGCGCGCTCCGCGAACTGCCTCGCGATCGAGCCGACCGCGCTCCTCGTGCTCTCGCGCGAGGACCTGATGCGGCACATCACGGCGAACCCGCGGACGGCCATGAACCTCCTCGGCGAGATGGCGCGCCGCCTGCGCCGCGCCGACGAGACGATCGCGCAGCTCGCGCTCTGCGACGTGAACGAGCGGCTCATCCACCGTCTCGTCGGGCTCGCCCGCGAGGAGGGCGCCGAGTCGCCCGACGGCCTCGTCGTCCGCCGCCGGCCGACGCAGCAGGAGCTGGCCAACATGATCGGCTCGTGCCGCGAGACCATCTCGCGCGCGTTCAACCAGCTCGCCCGCGACGGCCTCATCATCCCGCGCGGCCGCGCCCTGGTGGTCACGCCGGCCCTCATCGAGCGAGCCGAGCGCAAGAAGGTCGCCGCCTGAAAGATTAGCCGATCCCGCCACCGCCTCCCGTGGCGGGTTCGCTGTATTTTCCTCGCAAATCCAAGTCGTTAGTTTGACAGCCCACCTGTTGTGGGCCACATCTGGGAACGTGCGAGCAGCTCCACGCGTGGAGGCGGGCGGCGGCGCCGCTGTCGGGCCCATCCGGCCGACGGCGGTGGAGATCGATCTCGCGGCGCTGGCCGACAACGCCCGCGCGATCGCGCGGCTCGCGGGCACGTCCCTGTGCGCGGTCGTGAAGGCCGACGCGTACGGCCACGGCGCGCCGGGCGTGGCGACCGCCCTCGAGGCGGCCGGCGTCATCGGCTCGTTCGCGGTGAGCCTGGTCGAGGAGGGCGTGCAGCTGCGCGACGCCGGCGTGCGCGCGCCCATCCTCGTCATGGGGCCTGCGCAGCGCGGCGGCGCCACCGAGATGCGCGCGCGCGACCTCACGCCGGTCGTCTCGGACGCCGGCGACCTCGACGAGCTGGCGGCCGCCGGCCCGATGGCGGTGCACCTGAAGGTCGACACCGGCATGGGGCGCCTCGGCGTCCCGATGGCGGACGCCGCCGCGGTGGCCGCGCGCGCGACGAGCCTCGGCCTCGACGTGGCCGGCGTCATGACCCACCTCGCCAACGCCGACGTCGACGACCCGGGCGAGCCCGACTGCCTGACGTGGCGCCAGCTCGATCACTTCGCCGAGGTTACCACCCGCGTGCGCGCCGTCGCGCCGGGCGCCTTGCGCCACGCCGCCAACAGCTCGGGCACGATGCTCTTCCCGAGCGCGCGCCTGGATCTCGTGCGCGTCGGGCTCGCGCTCTACGGCAACGGCGCGTGGAGCGCCGACGCCGCGCTGCCGGCGCCCCGTCGCCAGGCGATGCGCTTCGTGACCCACGTGGCGCAGCTGCGGCACCTCGCGGCCGGCGCGAGCGTCGGCTACGGCGCGCTCTGGACCGCGTCGCGGTCGACCGTCTGCGCGATCCTGCCGGTCGGTTACGCCGATGGGCTGCCGCGCCGGGTGACCGGCCACGGCGCCGTGGTCATCGGCGGGCGGCGCTGTCCGCTGGTCGGCGCGGTCTCGATGGACATCGCGATCGCCGACGTCACCGACGTCCCGGGCGTCGCGCTCGGCGACGAGGCCGTGCTCCTCGGCACCGGCGCGGGTCCCCACGGCACCGACACCATCACCACGGCGGAGCTCGCCGCGTGGAGCGGGCTCACGCCGTACGAGGTGACGTGCGGCGTCAGCAAGCGCGTCCCCCGCGTCTACGGAGCCGGACCGTGAGCGCGCCGGGCGAGCCGTCGTCGTCCGATCACGAGCCGGAGCAGCGCGAGCACGCGGCGGTGTCGGCGGGCAAGGCCGTCGTCCTCGGCGTGCGCGACGCGTTCGCGCCGGCGTTCAAGGTCATCGAGCTCGTCGGCGACCACGTGATCCTCTTCGCGCGCGCGATGTCCTGGCTGCCCCGCCGTCCGTACCGGGCCGGCAACTACCTCGAGGCGTGCGAGTACATCGGCTTCGGCAGCCTGGCGATCGTGCTCCTCGTCGGCGCCTTCACCGGCATGGTGATGTCGCTGCAGTCGGTCTACGCCTTCCGCCAGTTCCAGCTCGAGTCGTTCGCCGGCGGCACGACCGGCAAGGCGCTCGCCCTCGAGCTCGCCCCGGTCCTGACCGCGCTCATGATGGCCGGTCGCGCCGGCGCCGGCATCGCGACCGAGCTGGGCACGATGCGGATCTCCGAGCAGATCGACGCGCTCGAGTCGATGGCCGTGAACCCGGTGCAGTTCCTCGTCCTGCCGCGCCTGGTCGCCGGGATGCTCATGGCGCCGATCCTGACGCTCCTCTTCTTCGTCATCGGCATGACCGGTGCGTACTTCGTCGCCGTCGTGGGCGAGAACGTCGACCACGGGCAGTTCGTCCTGCACACACGCGACATCCTGCTGCCGCTCGACATCGTCCAGGGGCTCATCAAGAGCGTGGTGTTCGGGCTGCTCGTGATCCTGATCGGCTGTTACCAGGGCTACAACGCCCACGGCGGCGGGCGCGGCGTCGGCCTGGGCACCACCCGCGCCGTCGTCTACGGATCGGTCATCGTCCTGATGTCGGACTACTTCCTGTCGCAGATCCTGCTCCAGATCATCCCGCCGGAGGCCGGATGAAGCTCGATCACGACGGCTCCCCGCTCGAGCAACCGCACCCGCGCTGGCACGTGCGCGTGCGCGGGCTCGACAAGAGCTTCGGCACGAACCACGTCCTCGATCACATCGATCTCGACATCGAGCGCGGCAAGGTGAACGTGATCATCGGCGCATCGGGCGCCGGCAAGAGCGTGCTCATCAAGCACTTCATGTGCCTCCTGCGCCCCGATTCGGGGAGCGTGTGGGTCGACGGCACCGACGTGTTCGCGCTGGCGACCAAGCCGCTCGCCGAGTTCCGCCGCAAGTTCGGCCTGGTGTTCCAGTTCTCCGCGTTGTTCGACTCCCTCACCGTCGAGGAGAACTGCGCGTTCCCGCTCAAGGAGCACACCGGGAAGAACAAGGCGGAGATCAAGGAGATCGTCCGCGACCGCCTGAGCGCGCTGGGCCTCGACGGGACCCAGCGCAAGTATCCGGGCGAGCTGTCGGGTGGTATGCGCAAGCGCGTCGGCCTGGCCCGGGCGCTGGTCCTCGAGCCCGAGATCTTGATGTTCGACGAGCCCACCACCGGCCTCGATCCCCTGGCCACCCGCAACGTCGACGAGATGATCCTGGCGGCGTGCGCGCGTTATAAGGTGACCTCGGTGGTCATCTCGCACGACATGGCGTCGGTCTTCCGCATCGCGGACCGCATCGCCATGATCCACGAGCACAAGATCCTGGCCGCCGGCACCGTCGCCGAGATCCAGGCCAGCCGCGAACCGTACCTCTACGAGTTTATCCGCACGTCGGGGGTGGCCGCCGCGTCCGGCGCCCGGGTCGTCCCGGAAGCGGGTGCGCCGTGAAGTGGCTGTCGTCGGGCGTCAAGGTCGGCGTCCTCTTCCTCCTGCTGATCGCGGGCGCGTACGCCGTCTTCACCGGGCTGGGCAGCGATCCTGCGGGCGACGACAACATGGAGCTGTCGGCGCGCTTCAAGGACGCGTCGGGGTTGCCGGTCGGCTCGAAGGTCGTGGTCGCCGGCCTGCCGGTGGGCAGCATCACGAGCCTGTCGATCGAGGGCCGCTACGCGCGCGTGAAGTTCCGCGTGCGCCGCGACCTCCCGATCTGGTCGAGCTCGATCGTCTTCAAGAAGGCGACCTCGCTCCTCGGCGACAACTACCTCGAGATCGATCCGGGCGGGGCCGACACCCCGGAGCCCGACGGCACGGCGGCGGTGCGCCTGAAGCACGGTGACGAGATCGAGCGCGTGGTCGAGGCGACGTCGCCCGATCAGCTCCTGCGCCGGATCGAGCAGAGCCTGCCCAACGTCGACGCCGTCCTCCTCTCGGTGAAGGACCTCTCCGAGGACATGCGACGCGTGGTCAACGGCCCCATCGCCTCGGTCGCCAACCGCGTCGACGCGCTGGTGCAGAAGGAGGCCGACACGGTGAGCGGCATCCTGGCCAAGGCCGACCGCTCGATGGATCGCATCGACCAGATCACCAAGGACATCCGCGCCATCACCGGCGACGCCGACGCGCGGGTGGCCAAGATCCTCGACAACCTCGAGGCGGCGTCGGCCGAGGCCAAGGATCTGGTGGCGACGGCCAAGGGGGAGGTCGAGCTGACCGGCGAGAAGCTGCGCGAGAAGCTCGACAAGGTCGACGAGGTGATCGCCAACACCGAGAGCATCACCCAGAAGATCGACGAGCCCGTGGGCACGCTCGGCAAGCTGGTCAACGATCCCGCGATCGCCGACAACGTCGAGGAGATCACGAACGACGCCAAGGACTTCCTCGGCACGATCTTCACGCTGCAGACGTACGTCGGGCTGCGCAGCGAGATGAACTTCGGCTCCGGCCTGGCTCGCCACTACATCTCGGTCGAGCTGCACACCCGCCCGGACAAGTTCTACCTGATCGAGCTGGAGAAGGGCCCGCGCGGCGACTACCCCGACGTCACGCTCGAGTTCGATCCGACCGTCGATCCGAACGCCTGGGTGCGCAAGAGCGTCATCGAGGACAAGATCCGCTTCACCTTCCAGTTCGCCAAGCGCTTCGGCTGGCTGACCCTGCGCTACGGCCTCAAGGAGTCGACCGGCGGTGTCGGCGCCGACGCCGACGTGCGCTGGTGGGGGCGCGAGCTCCAGCTCTCGGCCGATGCCTTCGACGCGACCTTCGATCAGCTGCCGCGGGTGAAGCTCGCGGCCTCGTACGAGGTCTTCCGCCACGTCTACGTGCTCGGCGGCGTCGACGAGCTCCTCAACCCGCCCGACACGCTGCTCATCAACCTGGGCAACGATGACGTCCCGATCCAGTTCGAGGAGTTCCGCTTCGGCCGCGACTTCTTCGCCGGCGCGATGATCCGGTTCAACGACAAGGATCTGGCCGCGCTCCTGGCGATCGGCGGCGGCGCGCTGGGCGCCGTCGGCGACTGAGCTCCGCGGCTCAGCTGTCCTGGCGCACGGGCACGGTGAACGTCACCGTGGTGCCGCGGCCGGGCTCGCTCGAGATCCGGAACGCGCCGCCGGCCTTGCCGACGATGCGCTGGCACTGCGCCACGCCCAGGCCGGTGCCCTGGCGCTTGGTCGTGAAGAAGGGCGTGCCGATCCGCTCGAGCACCTCGGGCGGGATGCCGCCCCCGGTGTCGCGGATCTCGAAGCGGACCGTGCTCGCCTCGATCGCCGCCGACACGACGACGCCACCGTCGGTCTGAGCGCGATCGCCGACGGCCTGCGCACCGTTGGTCACGACGTTGATGAGCACCTGCGTGAGCTCGGTGGCGCTCATGCGCACCGACGGCAGCTGGTCGGGGCCGTCGTAACGCAGGAAGCTGCGCGCGCGCACGGCGACATCCTGGCAGACCCCGAGCGCGTGACGGATCACCGGCACCGGCTCGCTGGTGCCCACCTGCTGGCGCGGCCCCCCGCGCAGGAACTGATGGAGATCGGCGGTCATGCCGCGCATGTGGTTGGCGCTGTGGCTGACCTCGCCGACGATCTCGGCGAGCTCGTTCACCAGGTCGTCGACGAGCTCGCGGTCCTTGGGCGGCAGGTCGGTGTTCTCCGCCAGGCGTGCGACGACGGGCACCGCCTTGGTGAGGTAGCTCAGCCGGTCGCAGTTCATGAGCATGCTGACCACCGGCTGGTTCAGATCGTGCACCACCGCGCCGACGATGCTGCCGAGCGTGGCCAGGCGCTCGGTCTCGAGCAGCCGGTGCTGCAGGGCCGCCGAGTCGCGCGAGAACTGCCAGGCCGCGATCGCCCAGCGCAGGAGCTGCTCGAGCTCCTCGCGGTTCCACGGCTTCACGATGTAGCGGGCGACCAGCCCTTCGTTGATCGCCGCGAGGATCGGCTCGATGTCGGCGTACGCGGTGATGACCACGCGGACCACCTCCGGGTGGTCCTTCTTCACGCGACGCAGGAGGTCGTCGCCGCTCATGAGCGGCATGCGCTGGTCGGTGAGGAGCACCGCCACCGTGTCGGTCGCGAGGATGTTCAGGGCCTCGTGGCCGTCGGCCACCGTCTTGATGCGGAACTTCCCGGCGAACGAGCGCTCGAACACGATGCGGTTCGGTCGCTCGTCGTCGACGTACAGCACCAGGGGGCCGCGGTCCGGGGTGTCGGTTGCAGGGGTCGCCGTCATCAGCTCACCTCGGGTGGCTCGGGTAGATCGACCGCGAAGACGGTGTGATCACCCCGGGCCCGTAGCTCGAGTGTACCCCCATGTCGATGCACCAGATCACGTGAAGTGGAAAGTCCCAGGCCGGTCCCCTGGCCGGGGGGCTTGGTGGTGAAGAACGGCTCGAAGATGCGGTCGCGGATGGCCTGGGGCACGCCGGGGCCGCTGTCGGCGACCTCGATCGTCACCCGACCGGGTCGCTTCGAGGTCGCGAGCTCGATCCAGCCGCCAGGGCCGGCGGCGTGAGCGGCGTTCTCGAGCAGGTTGGTGAGCACCTGGGTCAGGACCGGTGCGGCGCAGCGGATGGGGCCCTTGTAGTCGGTCCGGGTCCGCAGATCGCGCCCGCTGATCGCCGCGGACGCGTTGGCGAGCGCCCGGTCGATGACGTCCCCGACGGGCACACGCCGCAGGTCGAGGTCGCCGGAGCGGCGGAAGCCGAGGAGCTGGCGCGACAGGTACGCGACCTGATCGGCGCACTCCGCCATGACGTCGATGAGCTGCGTCACCGGGTGCTCGGGGTCGGCGAGCTCGGGCGGCAGCATCTCCTTGAGCGGGGCCACCGCGTTGACGATGCCGTTGGCCGGATTGCGCAGCTCGTGGGCCAGGCCCGCCGACATCGCGCCGAGCGACGCGAGCTTCTCGGCGTCGTAGAGCTGGCGGGTCAGCGCGCGGTGGCCGAGCTGGGCGCGGACGCGCGCGCGGAGCTCGACGGGATCGAACGGCTTGGTGAGATAGTCGACGGCCCCGACGCCGAACCCGACGAGTCGATCGTCGATGCCGGCGCGCGCGGTGAGGACCAGCACCGGCGCCGGGGGGACGCCCGGGATGTCGCGGAACCGGCGCGTGAGCTCGAAGCCGTCCATGCCCGGCATCTGCACATCGGTGATGAGCAGGTCCGGGTGGTGCTGCTCGGCGAGCGCGAGCGCGGTCGCGCCGTCGTGGGCGACGAGGATCGTGTGGTCGCCGGCGAGGACCCCCGCGATCGAGCTGGCGAGCGCGAGGTCGTCCTCGGCGAGCAGGATCGTGCCGAGGCTCGTCCCCGGCGGCTCGAGGCGGGTTGGCACCGCGGTCTGCGAGGTGGCCACGCCGAAATCGCCGGGCGCGAGCCGCAACGCCACCGGCCCCGTCGCGGGCAGGGTATCCGCCGGCGCCAGCGTGAAGTGGAAGATCGTGCCGCCGCCGGGGTTGGGAAGGCACTCGATCTCGCCCCCGTGGGCGCGCACGAGCTCGCGCGTGAGCGAGAGGCCGATGCCCGAGCCGCCCCGGCTCGCGATGCCGCCCTTGCCCTGCTCGAAGCGGCCGAACAGGCGCCCGCGCAGGTCGTCATCGATGCCGATGCCGGTGTCGGCCACGGCGACGGTGACCCGCTCCTCGGGGGTGGCGGCCGGCGTGACGGTGACGGTGATGCGGCCGCCGGGCGGCGAGAACTTCACCGCGTTCGAGAGCAAGTTGGCGAGCACGCGCTCGAGCGCGATCGGGTCGGCGGAGACTGGCAGGCGAGGGGGGCACACGACGTCGAGGGTCAGGCCGGCGGCCGCGGCGGCGAGCCGCCACCCCGCCGCCGACGCCGTGATCGCGGCCTCGAGGTCGATCGGCTCCGCGTGCACGGTGAGCTCGCGCTCGCGCCCCGCGGCGAGGATCAGGAGCTCGTCGACCATGCGCACCAGCTTGCGTGCGCCGCTCGTGACGGTGGCGAGGTGCGCCACGCCGCTCTCGTCTCCGCGGTCGCGGGCCGCGGCCACCAGCGTATCGACCGACAGGAGGATGAGCGCGAGCGGCGTACGGAACTCGTGGCTGATGTTCTGGAACAGGCGCTCGCGGCTCTCGATCGTCGCCGCCAGCTCGTCGCGGGCGATGCTCAGGTCGTGCGTCCGCTCCTCGACGCGCCGCTCGAGGGTCTGCTGGTAGTCGGCGAGCTCGCCGTACGCGCGCGCGTTGTTCACTGCCAGCGCGATCGTCGGCGCGACCAGCTCGAGGAGTGTGCGCGCGTGATCGCGGTCGCCTTCATCGCGCGGCCATGCTCGCAGCGTCGCCCTTGGCACGAGGTCGGTCGCTAACTCGACTTCGATCACCGGTGCGACCTCGCCCGCGCTGCCAGCGCGATGTCGGCGAGCGTTGTCCAACTGCAGCTCGGCGCCAGTGATGCGCGAATCGGTGATCAGTCCGCGGAGCACGGCTGAAATCGCGCTGTCGACGTCACGTTCGGCGAGCGCTCGTTGGCCGACCAGATATGCGGTCTGAAGAACCTCGCGCTGGCGTTCTACCGCTTCTCTCGCAGCGTCGAGCTCAGCGTACCGCGCCTGGAGGCTCTGGTGCGCATCGTTGAGCTCGTTCGCAGCCTGGCGGGCATTGAACGGCCAGCTAACGATCCGGCGGAACAACGCGGCTGGTCCTTTGGGCTCGACGTACTGAACGTGAAAGCGCACTCCGTTCGTGAGCAGTTCGGCCATGACCGTCGACTTGGCGGCACCCAGCATCCGCGGCATCGCCGCGTAGGTGCCCTGTGACACCCAGAAGAGGTCCTCGTTTGGCGCGTAGCCGTCCCGCATCTTCAACTCGATGACAACCCTCGCCGGGCCGTCATCGCGGCACGTCACCAGGAGGCAGTTGAACATCTGCTTCGCGATGCCCTCCGGGTTGGCGACCCAGTGGTAGAAGCCGTTCACGGAGAAGCGCAGTCGAGCAACGACTCCGATGAACTGGACCGCTCCGCCCTCGGTGCTTCGCTCCCCGATCCGGACCAGATCATCCCGCGTCCAGAACGTTCGCCCATTCTCCATGATGCGCGAAAACGCGTTCCAGTCGACGCGTTCGTTCTTGTTGCGTAGGTGGGCGAGCTCGTACGCAGTGCCCGCGACCAGCGGTTCGGCGTCGAGCTTCCGATCTTCGAGATCGCGAAGCAGCGCCTCGAAGAACCGGCAGGAGACCTCCTTCACGTGCTCAGTGTACTCCTATCGTCCCCATCTCATGACGAGGCTCGACCAGGTCTCACCGAGCCCACCACTGAACGTCGCGACCACGTCGCCGTTGCGCAGGAGCCCGAGCCGTTCGCCCTCCGCGAGAATGAACGGGACGTTGACGCTGTTCATGTTGGCGAGTGACGGGAACGTGATCACGGTGGCTGCATCGCTGATGTCCGCGTGCGCGGCCGTGACGCGTGTAAGCCACGGTGTGCCCTGATGCGAGGCGTAGAACCCTACGTCGCCGGGGAGGAGGTGCGCCTCGTCGAGCGCGGCGTGGATGGCTTCCCGGCTGCGGTCCACGATGGTGAGCAGCATGGCTCTCGTGGCAGCACGGTCGATCGAAAACGTGGTTGCTTCGCCCGCTTGCCACCACCGCATGCCAGGGACACCGAGAACGAGCGCGTCGCAACCCGAGCCATCGGCGTGGTGAACTGCGGCAAGCAACCCCAGGCCGTCGGAGACCGGCCCGAACACCGCCGCCGCGGCGCCGTCGCCCCACCATGCCGAGTGCGGTTCCTCCGGGCCATGCACTCTCGTGATCGCGGATGAGTGAACGGAGAGTACGTGTCGCGCGCGTCCACTCCTTATCAGCGCATCCGCGAGCGTTGCGTGGACGGCGAACGCGTTGCACGCTGCCTCGGTTCCCAGCGCGATGCAGCGAGGTGGAAGGTCCAGCAGGCGATGCGTGATGCACGCCGAGTTGACCATGAGGTGATCGGGAACCGGGGTCTGAGAGAGGATGACGTCGACGTCGCTGCTTGTGATCCCTGCCCGGTCGAGGGCCGACCGCGCAGCGCGCGCTTCCATCTCGGACGGTGTCATGTCGTCCGCCATCACCCGACGCTCACGCGCTCCGCGAAATGGATCGTTGGCGTACTCGGCGAGCGCGCTCAGCGTCGCTACTCCGCCGGCCGACTGCTCGGCCGGCGAGGTCACGTCGGCGCGCGTCGCGCGGTGAGCCATCTGTTCGCGCCAGCGCGCGACGTGCTCTGCCGGCCACCAGTCGTTGGTGCGAATGGTCGCGGGCAGGTAGGTCCCTATCCCTAGGATTCCGCTAGCAACCATCAGTTCACCAGGCGCAAGGTGCGGGCGGCCGCCTTGAGCTCGGCCATGCGGTCCTTGCGGGGCAGCTTGACGCTCGGATCGATCTGGACGTCGACGACGATGGGGCCGTCCGGGCGGAGGAGGCGCTCGGCGGCGCGGGTGAGGTCGCCCGGGCGCGTGACGCGGAGGAAGTCGGCGCCGAGGCCTTGCGCCAGGGCGCCCACGTCCATCGCGATCGGATAGCTCGGCTGGCGGCCGTAGACGGCCTTGTGGCCGATCTCGACCATGCCCAGGCGGCGGTCGTTGAACACGAAGATGACGATGGGCAAGCGCTCGGCGGCGGCGGTCGCGACCTCGAAGCCGTTCATGGCGAAACAACCGTCGCCGCAGATGGCGGCGACCGTACGCCTCGGGTTCGCCAGCTTGGCCCCGATCGCGCCGCCGATGGACTGGCCCATCGAGCCGAGGCCCGTCATCACCACGAAGGCGTCGGGCGCGGTCACCTCGAGGAAGTGGGTCGCGAACAGGAAGTGCTCGCCCGAGTCGACGGTGAAGATCGTGTCGCGCGGCAGGATCGACTGGATCTCGGCGATCGCGTCCTGCGGCGCCAGGAGGTCGGGATCCGACGACGCCATCTCGAACCGGGTCACACCCACGGGCGGACGCTGCACGATGCGCGGGCTGCGCTCGCACATGCCACCCAGGAAGGCCGCGGCCGGCGCCACCATCGCGTGCGTCGGCGCGTAGCTCTTGCCGATCTGCTTCGCGTCGATGTCGACGTGCACGAAGGCGCGGCGCGGCTTGAGCAGCGGCGTCCAGCCGTCGGTGGCGAGGTCGCCCAGGCTCGTTCCGACCGCGATCAGCATGTCGAGCCCACCCTCGACGTACTCGCGCGCCGACGGATGACCGCCGAGTCCGAAGACGCCGAGCGCCATCGGGTGGTCCTCGGGGAAGACGCCCTTGGCCTTGGGCGTCGTCGCCACCGGGCAGTGGTAACGCTCGGCCATCGCGCGGAGCATCGGCGGTGCGTTGTTGCCGCGCACGCCCGACCCGGCGAGGATGAGCGGCCGGCCGGCGACCGCCAGCAGCGCCGCGATCTCGTCGAGGGCGCGGGCGTTGAGCGCGAACTCGAGCGACAGCTCGCCGGTGATGCGGGTCGGCACCTGCGGCGTCATTGCGACGTCGAGCGGCAGGGTGAGCGCCACCGGGCCGCGCCGCCCCGACATCGCGGTGGCGATCGCGCGATGGAGCAGCAGCGGCGCCTGGGCCGGGTCGATCATCTCGGCGGCGAGCTTGGTGACGTGCCGGGTCATGCCGACCACGTTCAAGCCATGGCTCGAGCCGTCCTGGAGCGCGCCCTTGCCGTGCACCTTGCGCGGCACCTCGCCGACGAGGAGGAGCACGGGCAGCCCGTCGCAGTGGGCCGACGCGAGCCCGGTCATCGCGTTGAGCACCCCCGGTCCCGACGTCACCGCGGCGACGCCGAGCGTGCCGGTCGTGTGGGCCCAGCCCGCGGCGGCGAACAAGGCGCCGCTCTCGTGGCGCGTCGTGACCACGCGTATCGAGCGATCCATGAGCGCGTCGTGGATCGGCGAGATGGGGCCGCCGGGCAAGCCGAACACCGTCGTGACGCCCGCCGCCTCCAGCACGTCCACCAGCACGTCCGCGGTTCTTCGAGTCGCCGGCTCGTTGGTGTTCGCGCCGGCGTCGGTGTTCGTCGTGGGTTCCGCTTCGGGTGCGTCGAACGTGCCCATCTCTTCCTTGCTGGCCCTAGCGGGTCGGCTGGGGCGGACTCAGCCCCAGCTCGTCCAGGACCGTGGCCACGTCGACAGGCTTGCGCAACACACGTCGCGCTCCTGCCGCGCGTGCCGATTGCTCGAGCTCGCCGGTCATGCGGCCGCTGGTGATGATCACCGCGATGTCCTTGGTCGCCGGATTGCTCTTGAGGCGGCGGCAGACCTCGATGCCGTCGATCCCCGGCATGTACACGTCGATGAGGAGCGCATGCGGGCGCATCGCGCCGATCTCGACCAGGGCGTCGATGCCGTTCTCGATCAGCGTCACCTCGACCTTGTCGGCGAACCGCTTGAAGGCGCGGCCGAGGGCCTTCAGCTGGATCGTGTCGTCGTCCACCGCGAGCACCCGGCGCCGTGCGGCGTTCGCCAGCGGCCGAGGAACCGGGATCTTGTGGTGATCCAGGAACATCACGAGGTCCGAGGCGCGGATGCGCCGGTGCCCGCCGGGAGTCCGGAACGCGATGATATGGCCGTCATTGACCCACTTCTTGACCGAGCTCGGGTTAACCTGCAGGAGGTTACCGACCTGGGTCGAGGTGAGTAGTTGGTCTGGGGTGATGGTCTCGGGTGTCACGGTTTTCGCAGTATCATCGCTTCGGCGGCCTCGGTCAACCAGACCTGTCCGAGAGCATGGCCGGGCACGTTGGCACGCGCACGGGAGGAGCACCATCACCCGGCTAGGGTGATGCTGGGCGCGCGGCGTATGCGGGCACGCGCTCGTTGCGGGCTCAGATCATCTCGCCGAGCAACCGCGGAATGGCGGAAACGTGAGATCCGTTTAGATAACTGGATCCATGAGATCCGCGTCCAGCGCTCGACTGCTGGCGATCGCGCGTTCGAGCCGGGTCCACACGCGTGCGCCGGGTCTGGTCGCGGCGAGCCCGAGCGCGATGGTCGCGGCCGTCTCGCGCAGGGAGACGACCTCGGCGATGAACGCCGGCGACATCGGGCGAGGTGCGGCGTCGGGCGCGCCCAGCGCCCAGAGCGTGGCCTCGCCATCGGCGCCGGCGTCGTCCCGCATCGCCACTCGGTTACGCCCGGTGACCGGCCCCGGTTCGGTCCGACCCACGGAAAAAAAGCCGGGTCCCTTGATCCGAGGTGCCCCCCTCGACGTAGGCTCGGCAGGGGGACAGCACCAGTGGCAGATATCCAGCAGCACCTCGCCTCGTCGCACAAGGTCGAGTTCGAAGACCTCGACTGGGCGCTCGCCAAGCGCGTCGGCCTCACGCACCGCGAGGCCGAGATGCTCCAGTACTTCGCCGACATCGAGAGCCAGACCGTCTTCTACATGCTCGAGGTCGCCAAGCTCGAGGTCGCGCGTGACCCCGAGCTCCTCACGTTCCTCACCATGTGGAACTACGAGGAGTACTTCCACTCGCACGCGATCTCGCGCCTGCTCCGCGAGTGCGACGTCGACGTGCCGCCGCCGATGGCGCGGGCGACGAACCTGCGGGCCCGCGCCCGGGTCCGCGCCCGGCTCGAGGATCTCGTCCAGCAGACGCTCGCCAAGACGATGCCGCGCGCGTTCGTCGCCTTGTGGATGACGTGGGGTGCCGCCCAGGAGCTCCTGACCACGCAGGCCTACGAGGAGATCGCGCGCACGACGGCGAACCCGGTCCTGACCGAGCTGTTCCGTCGCATCGCCAAGCAGGAGCGGCGCCACTACGCGTACTACTACACGTCGGCGCGCGAGCGGCTCGAGGGGTTCCCCGCGGGGCAGCGACTCGTGCGCTTCATCTTCGAGACCAACTTCAACCCGGTCGGCTCGGGGCTGAAGTCGCCCGAGGAGCAGGCTCGGTTCCTCTCGAACATCTTCCCGCGCCACCGCCTGTTCGAGGCCTTCGGCGAGGTCGACGACAAGCTCGAGGCCCTGCCCGGGCTGGGCGGGATGCGCGTCGCGACCGCCTACGCGCAGCGCGTGCAGCCGATGCTCGAGCCCGACGCGCGCTGGTCGCCGGCGCTCGACGCCGGGGTCACGGCCGGTCCGGCAGCACCGGCAGCGTTCTCATCGTCCCGCGCGTGACCCCGAACTGCTCGTGGACGCGCGCGGCGCGGACGACCTCGGCGGGCGTGGTCTCGCCGGCGACCAGCGTGCGGTACGCGGCGTAGAGCCGCGACGTCTCGGCCGCGGTCTCGCGCACGAGCTCGAGCCGCAGGCGGCGGACGCCCTGGGCGAGGAGCTCGGGCACGAGCGCCGCGGCGCTCTGCGCCTGCGCGTTGAACACGGTGTTGCGGCAGCCGATGTCGACGACGACGGGGTGGACGAGCGCCGTGCGATCGCGGAGCGAGACCTCGTGCTGCTCGCAAGGGCGGCCACACGAGCGGAAGTCGGCGCCGCCGGAGAGGAGATGGGCGTAGACGCAGTGCTCGGTGTGGAACGTCGGGATGTGATGATGGACGGTGACCGCGAGGCGCGCCGGCGTCGACGCCGCGAGGAGGGCGGCGAGTTGCGCGTGGTCGAGGTCGTGGGCGACGGTCGCGGTCGCGAGGCCCGGTTGCGCCAGGACGAAGGCGGCGGAGATCGAGTTGGTGATGTTGAGCGAGAAGTCGCCGTGGAGCGGGATGGTCGGGGCGAGCCGCGACATGGAGACCAGCGCGGCCCAGGACCGGACGAGGACCGCGTCGGGCTCGAGCTTGACCAGGTGCCCGAGGATCTTCTCCTCGCCGGGCTTGAGGATGCGCGGCGTGGCGAGGATGACGCGGGCGCCGGCGGCGCGCGCGCGGGCGACGGCGCGCGACAGGCCGACCAGCTCCATCCAGTCGAGCTCGACCTCCGGCGCGCCGGCGGCGAGGAGCGCGTCGAGCTGCGCGTCGGTGCGGCAGAGAGGGAGGAGGAGCGCCGGAGGCGCCGGAGGCGCCTGCGGCGCGGCCTCGGGCCTCGGGCCTCGGGCCTCGGGAAGAAGGCCTCCGGCGTCAGGTACACCGACCGTGAGCTCCGCGCGGACGCGCGCGACCTGCGAGCCTTCAGCGAGCGCTCGCGCGGGCGGTGCGTCGAGCGCGGCATCGAGCGACTCGACGAGTGAGCGTCGCAGGGCCTTGAGCTCGCTCACCGGGAGGTGCAACGCGCCTCCGAGCCCCGTCGTGTCGAGCGACGCGAGGTGATAGCGCGTGCCGCCGAACGAGCCGAGCTTGTCGCGCAGGAGCGCGTCGTCCAGGCCCGCGCTCCGCGCTGCGGACAGCTCGCTCCTCGACGTCTGCTCGACGCTGGTCTGCTCGACGCGCGCCCTCACCACGAGCGGCTCGCCCGCCGCACCGCGCACCTCGAGCACCACCGCGATCCGCCCCGTCGGCTCGCTCTCGCTCAGCCTCGCCGCCGCCGCGTGCGCCCCCGGATCACTCGTCAGCCACAGGCGCGCGCCGACGTGCACCCGCCCGAGATCCGGCCCCGGCCGCCCGAACCCGATCACCCAGCCATCGCGCAGCGCCTCCACCGAGAAGATCGGCCCACCGACCTCGTCGGCCTCGGGGTGCCCCTCGTCGAAGACCACGCCCAGCCCCGCGCGCGGGACCACCGGGCCGGCGGCCGGAGACGCGGGCACCGCGCCATCGCGGCGAACCTCGACGTGCTCGCCGGCCACGTGGGTCACGGTGCCGACGTACAGCCCGCGGTGCTTGGGCGCGCGCCCGACGACGAGCGCCTGGTGGTCGACGCCGCCCAGGAACCCGAGCGACTGCCCGCGCGTGTACGCGAGCCCCATGGTCGCCAGGTCGGCGGCGAGGGCGGCGTGGTCCGGCGTCCCGTCGAGGATCGAGTCTCGCCAGCGCCGGTATCCGGCGACCGCGCTCGCGACGTACGCCGGGCCTTTCTGCCGGCCTTCGATCTTCAGGCTCGCGACCCCGGCGGCCGCCAGCTCGGGCACGACCGGCGCGCCGGCGAGATCCTGCGGTGACAGCAGGTAGCGCACCTCGCCGAGGTCGCGCACGTCGCCGTCGACGACGAGGTCGTAGGGCAGGCGGCAGCTCTGCGCGCACTGGCCGCGGTTGGCCGACCGGCCACCCCACGACTCCGACGTGAGGCACTGGCCGCTCCAGGACACGCACAGGGCGCCGTGGATGAAGACCTCGAGCTCGATGGGGGAGGCCGCCGCGAACGCGCGGATCTCGTCGACCGACAGCTCCCGCGGCACGACGACCCGGTTGCACCCGAGCCGGGCCGCGATGTGCGCGGCCTCCGGCGACGTGATCGTCATCTGCGTGGACGCGTGCACCTCCATCGCCGGGCACAGCGCGCGCGCGAGGAGCGCCACCGCCGGGTCCTGCACGATGATCGCGTCGACCCCGGCGGCCGCGACGCCGCGCAGGATGCGCTCGACGGTCGGCAGCTCCGGCTCGAACACGAGCGTGTTCAAGGTCACGTAGGCCCGCGCTCCGGCGCGGTGGACCCGCCGGACGACCTCGGGCAGCCCGGCCAGCGAGAAGTTGGTCGCCCGCGCCCGCGCGTTGAAGCCGTCGTCGAGCCCGAAGTAGACCGCGTCGGCGCCCGCCGCGAGCGCGGCTCCGAGCGACGCCTCGTCACCGGCGGGCGCGAGGATCTCGGGGCGGCGGGGGCTGCGGGGCCCGGGACGGGAAGCCGGCTCGAACATCCTCGCCCAACTACCACGCATATCACGCCTCCGGTCGGCGATCAGCATGTCGGCGGCCGAATGTTCTTCGGGACTTGCGCTCGGGGGCCGTCCTGCCGTATCACGCGCGACCACGAACACGACCCCCCCAGGCACGACGAAGAGGTGACTCCATGACTGCGCTAATGGCCGCGCTCGCTGCAGCGGCAGGACCGGGTGAGAAGCACCGGATCGAATCCGAAGCGGATCTGGTCCTTCCCAGCTTTCACAACATCGAACAAGCCAAGTTCCTCGGCATGTCCGGGTGGACCCTCCTGGCCATCGGCCTGGGCGTCTGCCTCCTCGGCATGTTCTTCGGCATGACGATCTACCGGCAGCTCAAGAACATGCCGGTGCACAAGTCGATGCGCGACGTCTCGGAGCTCATCTACGAGACCTGCAAGACGTACCTGTTCACCCAGGGCAAGTTCATCGCGATGCTGTGGGTGCTGATCGGGACGATCATCGTCGTGTACTTCGGCGTGCTCGAGAAGGTGCCGGTCGGGAAGGTGGCGGCGATCGCCGCCTTCAGCGTCATCGGCATCCTCGGCAGCTACGGCGTCGCGTGGTTCGGCATCCGGGTCAACACGTTCGCCAACAGCCGCGCGGCGTTCGCGTCGCTCAAGGGCAAGCCGTACCCGACCTACGCCATCCCGCTCAAGGCGGGCATGTCGATCGGCACGATGCTCATCTCGACCGAGCTCCTGCTCATGCTCGCGATCATGCTGTTCCTCCCCGGCGACTTCGCCGGTCCGTGCTTCATCGGCTTCGCGGTCGGCGAGTCGCTCGGCGCCGCGGCGCTGCGCATCGCGGGCGGCATCTTCACCAAGATCGCCGACATCGGCTCCGACCTCATGAAGATCGTCTTCAACATCAAGGAAGACGACGCGCGTAACCCCGGCGTCATCGCCGACTGCACCGGCGACAACGCGGGCGACTCGGTCGGCCCCACCGCCGACGGCTTCGAGACCTACGGCGTCACCGGCGTCGCGCTCATCACCTTCAT
>ERZ761602.746-NODE-746-length-65736-cov-6.677502_pt1 | contig 65736 bp, 52 predicted proteins | sample MGYA00512165_ERZ761602 | MGnify/ENA primary metagenome ERZ761602 (study PRJEB28899, sample SAMN02445085) | bioreactor sludge metagenome | biome: EBPR sludge; isolation source: Thorneside wastewater treatment plant | place: Australia: Brisbane, Thorneside Wastewater...
TGAGGATGCCGCCGATGTAGTGCAGGCCGAGCTCGCTCATGCCCGCGTAGCCGTCGCCGGCGAAGAGCGGCTTTCCGTCCTTCCAGAGCGACTGGTGGCAGTGCATGCCGCTGCCGTTGTCGCCGAACACGGGCTTCGGCATGAACGTGGCCGTCTTGCCGTGGCTGCGGGTCACGTTCTTGACCACGTACTTGAACCACAAAAGATCGTCGGCCATGCTGGTGAGCGTGTTGAACTTGATGCCCACCTCGCACTGACCGGCCGCCGCCACCTCGTGGTGGCCGACCTCGACGCCGAGGCCGGTCTCCATGAGCTTGCTCATGATGTCCTGGCGCAGGTCGCCGAGCGTGTCGTTCGGCGGCACGGGGAAGTAGCCCTCCTTCGGTCGGACCTTGTGGCCCAGGCCCGCGCGGCCGCTGTTCCAGTGGGCCTCGTCGCTGTCGACCTCGTAGAAGGCGCCCTTCTGGGCGTTCTCGTAGCGGACCGAATCGAAGACGAAGAACTCCGCCTCGGGCCCGAAGTAGGCGGTGTCGGCGATGCCCGTCGAGCGCAGGTGCGCCTCGGCCTTCTGCGCGATGTAGCGGGGATCACGGCCGTAGGGCTGGCCGGTGATCGGATCGACGACCTTGCAGACCATGCTGAGCGTCGGCCGCTCGTAGAAGGGGTCGAGCTTGGCCGTAGCCGCGAGCGGGATCATCGCCATGTCCGAGGCGTTGATCGGCTGCCAGCCGCGGATCGACGAGCCATCGAAGCCGAGCCCGTCCTCGAAGAGGGCCTCGTCGATGCGGTGCGCCGGGATGGTGGTGTGCTGCAGCGTGCCGGGCAGGTCGACGAACTTCAGGTCGACGTACTCGACGGCGTGCTTCTTGGCGAACTCGATGACCTCTTTCGGGTTCATGCGTCTCTCTCTCGCTCTCTCGGAGGCTCTCGCCTCGCAGCAACGGCCCTGTTCGGGGCGCCTGTCGACCTCGGGTCGACGAACTCTGGGGGCACGCGGACTCTCCGCCCTGCCCGCTCGGGGACCAGCGCGGTCGCCCCGGGGCGACCGCCTCGCAAGCTCAGATGGCGTCTTCGCCGCGCTCGCCGGTGCGGATGCGGATGGCTTCGTCGATGGTCGACACGAAGATCTTCCCGTCGCCGATGCGGCCCGTCTCGGCGCTCTTGCGGATCGCGTCGATGGCGCTCTCGACCTGGGCGTCGGCCACGACGATGTCGATCTTCACCTTCGGCACGAAGTCGACGACGTAGGCCGAGCCTCGGTAGACCTCCTTCTTGCCGCCGGTCCGCCCGAAGCCTTTGACTTCGGTCACGGTCATGCCGCTGATGGCCACCTCGGCGAGCGCGTCCTTCACCTCGTCGAGCTTGAACGGCCGGATGATCGCTTCGATCCGCTTCATGGCTTCGCTCCCTCGGCCCGTGGCCACTACCGAAGCTGGCGGCGTACCAAACGATCGTTTCCGGATGGTTTCGGCGGCCGGGTCGGAGCGGATGGGATCTGGACGGACATGTGGGGCGAGGCCGCACAGCCCCAGAACAAAGCTTCACCCGAGGTTGAACCACCGGGCGGCGTCGAATAGCCTGCACGAGCTTCGGGCCCAGGGTGCCCGACGAGGGTCCCTCTCCGACGATGGCGGCGAACCAGAAGGCCAAGATTCCGGTCGGTTTCGTCATCGCCGGCAAGTATCGGATCACGCGCGAGCTCGGGCGCGGCGGCATGGCTGCCGTCTACGAGGCCGAGAACGTCGATATCGGCAAACGCGTGGCGATCAAGGTGCTCGCGCCCGAGCTGATCTCGTCGGCGACGGTCGTCGAGCGCTTCCTGCGTGAGGCGCGCGCCGTCGCGGCCATCCGCAGCCCACACATCTGCGACGTGTACGACACGGGCCGCCTCGACGACGGCCGGCCCTTCCTCGTGCTCGAGCTGCTCGAGGGTGAGTCGCTCTACGAGCAGATGGTCCGCGTCGGCCAGATCGACGTGCCTACCACCGTCGACGTCATCACCCAGGCGTGTCGTGGCCTCGTGAAAGCACACGCCGCCGGCATCGTGCACCGCGATCTGAAGCCCGAGAACATCTTCATCACGAAGGACGAGGAGGGGCACCTCAGGGCGAAGGTCCTCGATTTCGGGCTGGCGAAGTTCTACGCCCCCGTCGAAGACGACAACAAGACCCAGGCCCGCCTCACGCGAGAGGGCGCGGTCTTCGGCACGCCGGCCTACATGAGCCCGGAGCAGGTGCGTGGCCAGGGCGGCGTCGACTCCCGCGCCGATCTCTGGGCGCTCGGGTGCATCACCTACGAGTGCCTCACCGGTCGCACGGTGTGGTCGACCGACCAGGGCGTCGCGATGACCTTCGCGCAGATCGCGGCCGCGCAGCTGCCCGATCCGATGCACTACCGCCCGGATCTGCCGGACACGTTCCGCGACTGGTTCCACAAGGCGCTGCACCGCGACATCGAGGCGCGCTTCCAGACGCCGAAGGAGTTCGCCGACACGCTCGCGGCCTGCTTCGACATGTCGCCGGTCTCCGCGCGCAGCTCGCGCGCCACGCAGTCCGAGCTCGACAACGCCCGCTCGCGCAGCTCGCCGCAGGCCACGCTCATGCTCTCGCCCACGCCGCCTCCCTCGTCGGCGGAGGCCGTGCCGCGCGGAGCGTCGAGCGACCCGAGCTCCAAACCCGGCGTGTCGAGCAAACCCGAGGGGCAGCGCTCGAGCGCGGGCGCACCGCGTCGGCAGGGCTCGATCATCAACCCTCCCGACACGAGCTCGCCCGCGAAGGCGCTCGTCGTGGTCGCCGTCGCGGCCCTCCTCGGCGGTGGCGGCTACCTCGCCTACCGGAACTTCTCCACGCCGGCCGCCTCCGGGAACGACGAAGCGCCCGCCGACGGGACGAGCACGCCCGCGGCCACGGGCAGCGCCGCCGCGAGCGGGGCAGGCGCCGCGATGAGCGCGAGCGCGAGCGCGTCGGCGAGCCCGCAGTCCCCGCTCGAGCGCGGCCTGCCCTTCGTGCCGATGGTGTCGAAGGCGCAGGAGCTCATCGCCGCGGGTGAGCTCGCCGGCGCCGAGAAGGAGCTGCGCGATGCCTTCGCCATGGGCGCGCACGGTCTGCCGCGGACCTTGCTCGAGCACCTCGAGCAGGCGAAGAGCGCTGCGGCAGAGAAGGCCCCGTGCACGCTCACCGGGCTGGGCCGCCCGCGCACCTACGATCTCGCCGACGACAAGACGCGCATCGTCGCGGCGAGCAGGCCGTCGATCGCGCTCGGCCCGAGCGGGCCGGTGCTGACCTGGACGGAGAACCGCTCCGGCGCCGAGCAGGCCTTCGCGGTCGCGCTCGACGACGCGCTGCGCGCCAAGACCTCGCCCTTCGCCGTCACACCCGAAGGCCAGATGATCGGCCGGCCCGAGCTCGTGCCCATCGGAGAGCGCTTCCTGCTCACCTATTGGGACGCGCGCGGCGCCGAAGCGGGCGTGTACGGCCGCTTCCTCGACGCGGACGGGCGCATCGCGAGCTCCGCGTCGCTCATCGCCAAGGCGGTCGGCGGCGCGAGCTGGCCGGCGGTCGCCCCGCTCTCGGATGGCTCGCTGCTCGTCAGCTGGGTCGCGGGCTCCGACAAGAACACCGAAGATCTGTACCTGCGGTCGGTCTCGCCGAACCTCGAGGCGAGCGGCGAGCCGCTCCGCCTCACCGCGCTGCGCCCGAGCCCGATCGCCAAGGCGCGCGCGCGCTTCCCGGCGCTCGCCCTCGACGGCGACGCGCTGCGCGTGGCCTTCCGGCTCGAGCGCGACCCCGACCGGAGCACCTACCAGCTCTTCCTCGGCAAGGACGTGCTCGATCTCGGCGCGACGCCCGTGGCCTTCACCGCGAAGAGCGTCGACGACCGCAACATGACGGGCGGCTCGCCCGATCGCGCGCTCGGAGAGCTGGTGCAGGTCCACAAGGACAAGACCCGCGTCGATCAGCCGAGCCTGCTGTGCGCGCCCGACGGCTGCTATCTCAGCTGGGGCGAGGAGAGCCGCGAGGGAGCGTGGGCTGCGTACTTCGAGAAGGGCAAAGCGGCTCCGCTCAAGTACGAGAAGTTCGCCGCGCGCGGCAAGCGGCCGGGCCTCGCGCTCGACGCGAACGGCAAGGTCCAGGTGGTCTGGTACGAGCTCGGCAAGCTGATGACGAGCTCCCTCGATCGCGACGGGATCCGCCAGCCCTCGAAGTTCGCGCGCGTGTCCGGCGATCAGCCGGTGCCGAGCGTCAGCCGAGGCCAGAAGCCGGGCGAGTGGCTGGTCGCTTGGCTCGACTACGAGGCGGGTCACCTCGAGCCCTACGTCGCCAGGGTGACGTGCCGATGATCCCGGAGCGCTCGTCCCGAGGCCCGTCGTGCTGAACATCCCGCCTCGCGCCGAGTTCCACCAGCGCCCGATCGAGACCCCTCGCGTGCGCCTCCTGCCGGTGGACCCGAGCGACGGGCAGGAGCTGTGGAACGCGGTCAACCCTTCGCGCGCGCAGCTCAAGCGCTGGCTGCCGTGGGTGGAGTACCACACGGACCCGACGGCCAGCGGGCGCTTCGCCGAGGCCTGCGCGAGCGACTGGGACCAGGGGCGCGCGGTGCGCTTCGTGATCCGCGACCGCGAGCGTCGTGGGCTGCTCGGCATCGTCGGCCTCGAGCAGTGCGTGCATCTGCACCGCAGCTGCGAGCTCGGCTACTGGCTCCGGAACGAGGCGGTGGGGCGCGGGCTCATGACCGAAGCCGCACGGGCTTGCGTCGACTTCGCGTTCCGGCGCATGGCTGCGCACCGCGTCCGCGTCGCCGCCGGCACCGAGAACCACCCTTCGCTGGCCGTGATCGCCCGGCTGGGCTTCCGCTTCGAGGGGATCGCGCGCGAGGCGGAGTGGTGCGACGGCCGCTGGCTCGACCACGCGGTCTTCGGCAAGCTCTCGACCGATCCGTGATGCGCGGTGGTGGCGCCACACGCTCGACCGAGCGTGCGCTGCGTTTCCTGCCGTTGCCTCCGCTCACCGTCCTGCTGTTGGGCTTCGCCTCCGCCGCGCTCATCGCGTGGCTCGGCGTGTCCGAGATGCGGCGCACGAGCGACGCCGAAGCAGCACGCCAAGCCGAGACGATCGCGCGTGCCCTGGCGGCGCGCCTGCGCCTCACACCGCTGTCCGATCGCGCCCCCTTCGTCGCCCAGGCGGCGCAGTCCGCGACGACCGATCTGATGCTCGTCGATCAGGCCGGTCAGATCGTCTCGCAGGCAGGCGTCGATCCCTTCGAGCGACCGGAGGTGCTCGGCATGCTGGTCGCACGCTCGGGCACGATCGACAAACCCTCCGGCCGCCTCGCCTACGCCTCGCGCCCGCTGGGCGCGCCGCTCGAGCACCTGTCGATCATCGCCTTGGTCGATGCCCCGAGCGACCCACCCGAGCTCTACGCGCTGCTCCGCGCGCTGCTCGTGCTCGCCGCGTTGCTCACCGGCGTGGGCGCCGCCGTGAGCTACGTGTACGCGCGGGCGAGGAGGAACGAGATCGCCTACGTCGCCGAGCGCATCGAGGCGATGGCCGGCTCCGACACGGCGACGACCGGCGCACTGCTCCCCGTCCGCTCCTTCGACGAGATCGCGACGCTCGTGGCGGCCTTCGACGTGCTCGTCGGTCGCTTCGTGGCCGCCGCGAAATCCTACCGCGCAGACCTCGCCGAGGCCGCGAAGACCGACGCGGAGCGACTCGCCTTCCTCGCCGGGCTCAGTCACGAGCTGCGCACGCCGCTCAACGCGATCCTCGGCTTCTCCACGGTGCTCGAGAGCGGCGTCGACGGCCCGCTCTCGCCGGAGGCGCAGGAGGCGGTCGAGATCATCCGGACGAGCGGCGAGCACCTGCGCACCTTGATCGACGACATCCTCGACCTCTCGGCGCTCGAGACGGGTGAGCTCAGGCTGGTCCCGCGGCCGGTCGACGCGCGCAGGGCAGCGGAGGAGGTGGTCCGCGAGATGCGCGTGCTCGCGAAGCACAAGGGCCTCTCGCTCGACGTGTCCGGTGGTGAGGGGTCGATGGTCTACGCCGACCGCAGGCGCCTGCGTCAGATCCTCACGAACCTGGTCGCGAACGCGGTGAAGTTCACGGACACGGGCTCGGTGTCCGTACGGCTCGAGCGGCGCGACGACGAGCTCTCGCTCGCCGTCGTCGACACGGGCACGGGCATCGCGCCCGCGGAGCGAGCCCTCGTCTTCGAGGCCTATCGACAGGTCGCCGACGCAGGGCGACGCGTCGGTGGCACCGGGCTCGGGCTGGCCACGGTCAAGCGGCTGGTCGAGCTGCACGGAGGAACCCTCTCGCTCGAGAGCGAGCTCGGCCGTGGCTCGGTCTTCCGCTTCACGCTGCCGATCGCGACCGGAGCGCAGATCGCCGAGGCCATGGAGCAGCGCGCGTCGATGCCCTCGATGCCTCCCGACATGTACTTCGAGCGCGACTCGCGCCCCTCGGACGACGGAGGTCGAGCTTGAGCGCCTCGAGCTTCGCGAAGTCCTTCCTCGTGAAGAGCGCGCTCGTCACGCTCGCGAGCTACGGGTGCCTGGCCCTCTTCGCGCCTCTGGTCCTGGACCTGCAGCCCGAGCACGCGGTCGACGTGCTCATCCGCATCGCGGCGCTGGGCCTCGTCGGCACGGCGGCCTCGCTCGCGTTCGCCTGGCCACTCGCGCGCGAGCTGCGCTTCGTGCTGCGTGCGCTCGCGATCGGCTCCGCCACGCTCGAGCCGACCGACATCGATCTCCTGCGCCGTCTGCCGTTCCGCGCGCTCCTCCGCTACCTCGCGCTCGGGCTCGTGTCGGCCGCCGTGCTCGCCCTCGCGCCCCCGGAGCGGCTCGGCGGAGAGCTCGCCCGCGAGCTCGGCCTCCTGGCCATCGCGACCTTCTCCTCCGCCGCGATCCCGGCGCTGGTCCTGCACCAATCGGCGATCTCCGCCCTGCTCGAGACGGCCCCGCTCGACCCGGTGCTCGGCTGCCTCGAGGAGCTCGATCGGCGCGGCCTGGCGCATCGACGCGCACGGCGGGCGTTGGTCTTCGCGATCACGCTGCCCGTCCTGCTCGTGGGTGTAGGCGGTGCCCTCGCGTGCCACGCCCACCTGCGCGCCCTCATCGAGGAGCGGCGCACGCAGACCGCCTACGCCATCGGCCGCGGCGTGCTCGGGCCCTCCGAGCGCCCTGTGGCCGCCGCTCGCCTCAGGGCCGCCGAGGTCGCGGCCGCACAGGGGTACCTCGTCCGCCTCCGCCCGGCCGGGGAGGAGTCTCCGCCCCAGCGCCGACCAGACGACCGCATCAGCGTGACGATCGCCATCGAGGGCGCGACGGCCGCGATCGACTTCGCCGCCGGCCTGCCGCGCTCGAGCTCGATCCCCTTCGCGCTCGCGGGCGCCTTCATGGCCGCGCTCGCGATCGCGCTCGCGGGCTTGCTCGCTCGACTGCTCGCGCGCGACGTCTCCACGGCGGTGGCGCGGCTCCGCGCGCTGGGCACCGAGACCGTGCTGCGCGGCGATGGAGACGACGCGCCGCGCGCGAGGCTCGAGGAGGTCGCCGAGCTCGGTCGCGCCGTCGGCAAGCTCGCCGCGCGCTTCCGCGTCTTCGCCCAGGCCCAGGAGCGCGCGCTCGAGGCGCGCGAGAACGCACGCCGAGCCCGCGGCCTGCTCTTCGCCAGTGTGAGCCACGACCTGCGCAGCCCGCTCAACGCCATCCTGGGTTTCGCCGAGAGCGTGGATCCTGCCCCGCTCAGCCCGGGTCAGCGCGAGAGCCTCGGCGTCATCTCGACGCGCGGGCGCGAGCTCGTGGCGCTGATCGAGACCATCCTCGACGCGGCGCGGGTCGAAGCGGGCCAGCTGCGGCTCGACCGTCGGGTCGTCACGGCCCGAGAGCTGTTCGAGGCGATCCGGCGCCGCGCGGACGACATCTCCGCGGTCGAACGCGAGGCGCGCTTCGACCTGGCGAACGACCTGCCGGACGTGGAGGTCGACCTCGCGCAGACGAGCAAAGCGCTCGCGGTCGTGGTCGCGCACGCGATGCGTTCGCTCGGCGCCGACGACGGCTCGCGCAGCGTGCTCGTACGCGCGAGCGCACCCGAGGACGGCGCAGAGCTGCGGATCGAGGTCACCCCCGCGGCGATCGAGCTCGACGCCGAGGAGCTGCGCGCGCTCTTCGCCCGGCGCGAGACGGGCCGAGCGAGGGGCCTCGTGCTCGGCTTGAGCCTGGCGAGGGTCGTGGTCGAGCTGCACGGAGGACGCATCGTGGTGGAGAGCCGAGGCGACGGCCTGCCCGCGGTCGTCGTGCTCTTGCCTGCTCGCCCACGAGCCAGTCCGGCGCGTCGAGACGCACACCTCGCCTGAGCCCCGGGGCGCCGCTCAGCGCTCGCCGCTCGGAGGCGCGGGAGGCGTCGAGCTGCCACCGGGACCGCGCCGCGACGCTCGCTCCGCGCTCGAACGCTCGAGGTCGAGGATGCGCGAGCTGCCGACGTAGTCCTTCGTCTCGTAGCGTGTGATCGTGCCGACCTTGCGCACGATCTCCGCCATGCGCTCGGCCTCGCGCTCGAGCGCGTCGAGCTCGGGGGTCGAGGCCAGCTCGGGGCGGGCCTTGCGGCGCAGGATCTCCACGAAGCCGAGCACGCTCGTGAGCGGCTGGTTCAGCTCGTGCGCGGCCGCGCCCGCGAGCTCCGCGATCATCTCCGCCTGCTCGCGCGCGCGCAGCGCCTCGTAGGCCTCGTCGAGGCTCTCGCGCAGCCTGAGCTGCTCGCGCAGATCCCCGAGCACGAGCACCCAGCCCCTCGGCGCCTCGCCTTCGACGATCCACGCGGCCGAGATGCGCACCGGGATCCTCCTCCCGCCCGCGGCGAGGATCTCGGTGACGAGCTCTTCCAGCCGGCCGGGGCCACCGTTCTCCGGGCTCCTGACGAGCCGCTCCATGTCGTCGGCGACGCCGCTCGGGAAGAGCTCCTCGAGCCTCTTCCGCCCGAGCACCTCGCTCGCCTCGAGACCGAAGAGCTGCTCCGCTGCGCGGCTGAAGAGGCGCACGCGCCCGAGCTCGTCCACCGAGACGATCGCGTCCGCGGAGCTGTCGATCACGTGCTCCAAGAACTCCTTCGTCTCGCGTAGCTCTCGCTGCGTCCGGCGCTCCTCGCTGACGTCGCTGAAGCTGAGCAGGAGCTCGTCTTCGTCGGAGACGGCGACGGCCGACACCGAGAGGGTTCGATCGCGCCTCTCGGCCTCGGCCAGAGCACCACCTGCGCCCGCGAGCCGCAGGTCGGCGCGCAGCGGCTCCGCGCTCCGCCCCGCCTCGAGCAGGCGCCCGAGCGAAGCCGTGAACCCATCGCGCTCGTGGGGCTCGAGCAGCTCGGCGAAGCTGCTGCCCTCGAGCGCGAGGTGCTCGCTCTCGAGGATGTGGCAGGCGCGAGGGTTCGCGTAGCGAACGCGCCCCGCGCGGTCGAGCACGACGATGCCCTCCCCTGCGGCGCGGAAGAAGTCGGCGAAGGGCTCGAGCTCCCGGATCGCCCGCTCGGCGCGCGAGCGCGCCGAGGCCGTGGCTCGGTTTTCCTCGCGCAAGGACTCGAGCAGACGCGCGTTCCTGAGCGCGATCGACGCGGCGCCGGCCACCGCCCTCCCCACCCACAGCTCCTGCTCGGAGAGCGGGTGTGGCGCGCTGCTGCGGAACACGAGCACGCCGAGCGGCCGCTCGTCGTGCAGGAGCGGTAGGCAAGCGAGCGCTCGAGGCCCGAGCGCAGGCAGATCGGCCCGCACCGGGTCGAAGAGCGGATCCTGCGCCACGTCGTCGACGACGTAGGCCTGGCCCGTCTCGACCACGCGACGGAGCTCGGGGTACTTCGAGAGCTCGATGGGCAGATCCCTCACCGTGCTGTCGTCGCTCGAGGCGACGACGTGACCGAGCGTGGCATCGTCCTCCATGAGCACCACGCTGCAGCGATCGAAGCGGGTCGCCTCGGCGAGGCGCTGCACGACGGTGTAGAGGATCGGCGACAGCTCCAAGGTCGAAGCGAGCACCTGCGTGAGCTCGAGCACGATGCGCGCGTCACGCTCGCGTCGTGAGAGCGCGTCGACGTAGCCCTGCATGCGGAGCAGGCTCTGCGCGCGCGCGACGAGCTCGGCCGCTCCCACGGGCTTGCGCACGAAGTCGTCTGCACCTGCGCGGAAAGCGCGCGCCACCTCCTCGTCGCCGTCGAGCGCAGTCAGCACGAGCACGGGCAGCCCGGCGCACGACGGCATCGCGCGGAGCTTGGCGAGCACCTCGTAGCCGCCGAGCCCTGGCATCACCAGATCGAGCAGGACGAGCGAGGCGCGCCCTCCGGCCTGGAGCCAGTCGAGGGCGACGGCGCCCGAGTCGACGGCGTGCGTCACCAGTCCAGCAGACGCGAGCACCCGCGAGAGGATCATGCGACTGACGGAGTCGTCGTCGACGATGAGCACGGGGAGCTCGTTGTGCACCGGTCGGCAGACTAGCCCAGACACGCGCACGGCGCAGAGGGGTGCGCGCGCGCACGCGCACCGTCTCCCCTCGCCGACGACCAGCCCCGCCGCGAGGAGTGGGCTACCCGCGCCGACGCCGCTGGAGTAGCGATTCCACCATGGCCGAGCGCGTTCTGTCCCCTGTCGGCTCGAGCGAAGACGACCGCTTCGACCGACTGTTCCGGCCCGAGAGCCTCGACGAATACGTCGGCCAGCGTCAGCACACCGAGAACCTCAAGGTCTTCGTCGAGGCGGCGAAGCGGCGCGGCGAGCCCCTCGATCACGTGCTCTTCTGCGGCCCGCCCGGCCTCGGGAAGACGACGCTCGCGCACATCCTCGCGAAGGAGATGGGCGTCTCATTGCACCTCACCAGCGGCCCGGCCATCGAGCACAAGGGCGCGCTCGCCGGCCTGCTCACCAAGCTCGAGCAAGGCGACGTGCTCTTCGTCGACGAGATCCACCGCCTCTCGCCCGTCGTCGAGGAGAGCCTGTACCCGGCGATCGAGTCCTTCCAGATCGACATCATGACCGGCGAGGGCCCCTACGCGACGACGATCCAGCTCGCGCTGCGCCCCTTCACGCTCGTCGGCGCGACGACACGCACGGGCCTGCTCACCGCACCGCTCCTCTCGCGCTTCGGCTACGTCGTGCGTCTCGACTACTACCCGGTCGAGGAGCTCGAGCAGATCGTGCGCCGCAGCGCCAAGCTGCTCGGCGTGCCCATCGAGGACTCGGGCGCGCGCGCCATCGCGAGCCGCGCCCGAGGCACGCCGCGCATCGCGAACAGGCTGCTGCGTCGCGTGCGTGACTTCGCCGAGGTGCTCGGCAAGGGCATCATCACCTCCGACATCGCGCAGCTCGCCGCCGACCGACTCGACGTCGACACCGCCGGCCTCGACGCGATGGACCGCCGTCTCTTGTCGGTCATCATCGACGACTACGACGGTGGCCCCGTCGGCCTCGACACACTCGCGGCGGCGCTCAGCGAGCCTCGCGACACCATCGAAGACGTCGTCGAGCCCTTCCTCCTGCAGCAAGGGCTGCTCGGTCGCACGCCACGGGGTCGCATCGCCACCCGCAAGGCCTACGAGCACCTCGGCAAGACGCCGACGAGGTCGAGCGACCAGGCGAAGCTCTTCGAGTGACGCTCTAGGGGCGCGGGTCAGAGCACGCGCAGCACGATCACGAGGATGCCCTTGTCGTACTTCTGGCCGGCGATGAAGAGGCGCTCCTTGGCGTGCGCGTTCACGTCGAGCGACGGCAGGAAGGGTTTGTCGTCGGGCTTCACGATGCTCGCGTTGAGGACGAACTTGTCGAGCTCGTCCTTCTTCGTCGAGCGCACGATCTCCTTGAGCGTGAGCGTGAGCTTGCCCTTGTCGGGGAGCGCCTTCGCGTTCGCCGTGCCTTGCTCGAGCACGAGCTCCGACTGATCGAGCAGCTTGTAGCTGTCGTAGGACGAGAACGGCGGCTTCTTCAGCTCCGGCATGTCGCCGAGCTTCGGGTCGATCCCCGTGCCACCGCTGGTCGCGTGCAGCACGAGGATCTCCACCTTGGCCGACTGCTTGGCGGGCACCTTGGCGGTGTCGGCCGCTCGATCTGCGGGGACCGACCCACCTCGGAGCCGGCTGAGGTCGACGCCTGCGACTCGCATCTCCGCGCCGAGCCCCTGCGACGGCGCAGCCGAGCGAGCCTCCGAGCTGAGCAGCGACGGCGCAGCCGAGCGAGCCTCCGAGCTGGGCAGCATCACCGCCAAACATGCGCCGAGCGCGCAGCACGCGAATCTCATCGCTTCCTCCAAGCCCACCGGATCTCGCCGTCCAAACCCGAGCCACCCGCGCCAGCACACAGCGCCCAACCTGCCGCGCTTCGGCGCGCCTTCACCGCAGGGCCGCGTCCTTCGTTCATTCGTCTGCCAACCAGACCACCGTCGTCGTCGCGGCGCCGACGAGGTTGTCTCCCTTCGGAACGTAGTAGATGGCCCCGGTCGCCGCGCCGAAATCGACGGCCGCGATCTCCATGCCGGTCGAGTCGTCGTCGCGCTCGGCCACGGCCGCCGTGCTCGAGGGAGCGACCACTGCCGGCGCGCTCGAGGCGCTCGGCGTGGGCGCTCCGATGGCACGCGCGACCTCGGACTCGTCGAGCCCAGCGAGGCCCTTGCCCCACAGGAACAGCCCCGCGGCCGCCGCGGCCGCTGCAGCGACGAGGCCCCAGAGCAGGCGCCCGTTGTCGTTCGCGGGCGACGGAGCAGAGGGCATGCCCACGCGAGGCGGGCGCTGCTCGGCGCGCTGGCCCGCGCGGAGCTCGCCTTCACCGAGGGCTTGCCCTTCGATGCGCGCCATGAGGGCGTCGGTGAAGCCCTCGCCCTCTCCAGAACCGCGGAGCGAAGCTCCTGCGAGCTCGGCCGGCTCATGGGCCGAGCGCGAGACGGCGTCGTGAACGCGCACCCAGCTCCCGAGCACGCTCAGACCATCGAGCTTCTGCCTGGCCGACTCGGTGGCCTCGAGGTAGCGCTCGACCTCGAGCGCACGCTCGGCCTCGAGCTCGCCGTCGAAGTAGGCCATCAGCTCGAGATCCGTGGGTGCCACCTCGGTGGATGCCACTGCGGGCTGGCTCGGGCTCGTCATGGCTTCACCTCTCCCCCCCGCTCACCGAGCTCCAGCTCGGCGTTTGCGGCGCGCGCGGAGGCCGCCGCCTTCACCGCGGCCGCGCCGCGCTTCGCGCGCTTCGCCGCAGGCACCTGTACGCCAGCCTCGCCCTCGCGGGCCTCCGCCTCCCGAGCCGCGCCCTCAGCGGTCGCACCGCCGCCGTCCGCAACCGGGCCGCCGTCCGCACCTGGGCCGCCCTCCGCGCGCCGGATCGGCGTGCCGTCGAGCTCGGCGTACACGTCGGCCAGCGCGCGCTGCATCTTCTGCCGCGCGTGGAAGAGGCGACTCATGATCGTCCCCTTCGAGACGTCCATGGCCTGCGCCATCTCCTCGTAGGACAAACCCTCGACCTCCCTCATGACGATGACCGCCCGGTGGTAGGAAGGCAACGCGTCGAGCGCTCGCTGGATGCGCTCGGCGATCTGCCGCCGCCGGACCACGTCGATGGGGTCGGCGCCGTCGATGCGCGAGACCAGCGCCAGCTCACCTTCGGCGTCGCCCCCGAGATCGCGTGCTTCGTCGAGCTCCGCCCCCTTACGACCCGGCTTGCGCATGAGGTCGATCGCGAGGTTCGTGATGATGCGGTAGAGCCAGGTGAAGAAGGACGAGCCGCCTTCGAAGCTGTCGAGGCCACGATGCACTCGAAGGAAGGCCTCCTGGACGATCTCTCGGGCGTCGTTCTCGTCGCGGATGAGCCCCATCGCGATGGTGAACGCCCTGCGCTGGTGCCGCTCGACCAGCTGCCGGAAGGCAGCGTTTCGTTCAGCGGCGCTCGGAGCGCTACGAGCTCGTTCGATGATGCCACGGTCTTCCTCGGCTTCTCGCTGGCGAAGCTCACGGTTGGACGCCTCGTCCCGGGGGCTATTCACCCAGCCGCGCCCCCCCTCGGGCATCGGGGGCGCCGAGCGCACCACCGCCCCTGCCTCGGCCCGAGACGCCGAGCCGCCGCTGGACCTCTGCGGCGCGGCGGTCGGCTGGACGGGAGCCTCACCCCCGTCGGATGACCCGTTCGGGCCTGGTCCGGATCGCGGGGGAGCCACCTCAGTCGTCCTGGTCGGGCAGCTCGCCCAGCGTGACCTTCACGTCGAACTGCCTCGAGCCGCGTGAGAGCGACACCGTGGCGGTCTGCCCCACGCCGTGGATGCTGGCGTACCAGCGCAGAGCGTTGGGGCCGTCGACCGGCTTGCCTTCGAAAGAGACGATGACGTCGTCGACGGCGATGCCTGCGCGATCGGCTGGCCCGCCGCCCTGGATCGCCTTCACCCATGCGCCCTTCTTGTCGGGCCGGCCGAGGCGGCTCGCCTGCTCCACCCCGAGGTCGGCGACGATGACGCCGATCGCGCTGCGCCGGACCTTTCCATCGCGCAGCAAGAGCGGGAGCAACTGCTTGACCATGTTGACCGGGATGGCGAAGCCGATGTTGTTCGCGTTCGCGCGGATCGCCGAGTTGATGCCCACGACCTTGCCCTGCAGATCCAGGAGCGGCCCGCCGGAATTGCCCGGGTTGATGCTCGCGTCGGTCTGGAGGAAGTCGAAGTAGCCGCTCGGGTCGAGCCCCTGGACGTCGTCGCGGGTGCGCCCCTTGGCGCTGAGGATGCCGGCCGAGACCGTGTGCGACAGACCGAAGGGGTTTCCGATGGCGACGACCCAGTCGCCCACGAGCAGCTCGTCGGAGTCACCGAGCGGTAGCGCAGGCAGGCCGCTCGCATCCACCTTCAGCACGGCGACGTCGGTTCGTTTGTCGGTGCCGACGACGCGCGCCGCGAGCTCGCGGCCGTCCTTGAAGCCCACGGTGATGTCGGTGGCCTTCTCGATGACGTGGTGGTTCGTCAGGAGGAAGCCGTTCGCGTCGTACACGAAGGCGGTGCCCAGCCCCTCCGACAGGGTGCCCTCTCGACCGAGCGCGTTGCGCCCGCGGCGGACGGCCTTGACGGTGGCGACGCTCTTGTCGGCGGCCGCGACCAGCGGCGCGAAGGAGAGGGGCCGGTTCTCGAGCTGGACGAGGGGCTGGCTGGGGCCGGCCGGCGGCAGCCCGGCGGACGGCGGCAGCTCAGCCGCGGCCTGCGCGGAGCTCGATGCCTCCGTACGGCCTGGGCCGATGCCCGAGGTGTCGAAGCGATCCGAGCACGCGCTCAGCGCGAGAGGCAGCGCGACGACGAAGGCGAACCACCTGGCAAAGGCCAGGGCGACGCGCAAGGACGCGGGGCCTGAAGCCCAGTACCGTCGATTCCTCCGAGCGCCGCCACGCTGCATTCGCTCCGCTCCTCGTCACCCAGGACCCGCGCCGAAGTCGACCGACGCCCAGGGGACCCGCCCAGCTCCGACTACGAGGAAGCCTGCTCCGAGTGCACTTCGCGCGCCACCTCGGCGTAGCGGGACTTCAGATCGTAGAGGCCTTGGTCCAGCAGACGCTCCTCGTCTCCGCTCAGGTTACCCTTGGTCTTCTCCGAGAGGATGACGAGAATGTCGATGTTCTGCCGAGCGAGCTCGAGATCACGCTCGACCCGGCCTTCGGGGCTCGGCGCGTCGCCCAGGTGGACGTAGGCGCTGCCGATGATCCCGAGCACGAAGGTCGAGAAGTCGAGCGTGGGGAGCTCGTCGCTGCGGCTCATTCGTCGCCCTCCTCGCCCTCCTCGTCGCCCGTGAGCGCGGGCTGGAGCAGGAGGATCGTCTCGGACTTGCTCGCCACGTCGGGCAGCTCGGACTCGTACTTCTCGAGCGCGTTCGCCTGGAGCAGGCCGTTCGTGAGGTAACGCTCGCGCACGCGCACGTCGAGGAGGTTGGGGCCGAAGGACTGTGCAGGCTTGCTCTTGCTCATCGCTTCTCGTGCAGCCACCGGGTCGGCCGGGTTTGCCCGGTGAGCGGTGGCGCGGGTCGGGTGGGGTGGAACGGGACGCAGGATTCGAGGACGGACGGCCGCGCTGGGGCGGGAGACAGGGCGCGGGAGACAGGGCGGCCGCAGATCGCGGCGGCGCTCAGGAGACGAGCTTCTTGTCGCGCTTTCCGCCGAGCTGGACGAGCGGCTGCGCGGGCACGGCGTCGTGGTCGTCGTGCGGGCCGTGGACCTCGCCACAGCCGCAGGCGTCGTGCTCGCCGTCGAGGGCCTCTTCGGCCTCGACGAGCTCTTCCTCGGTGGCGGGGCGCACCTCGAGCACGTCGATCTCGAAGCGGATCGTCTTGCCGGCGAGTGGGTGGTTGGTGTCGACGATGAGCGACTCGTCGCGGATCTCGAGCACACGCATCACGAAGTCGCCGTCGGGCCCGGAGGCGACGAACTCCTCGCCGAGCTCGAGCTGGTCGGAGCCCTCGAGGCCGGCCTTGTCGAGCTCGAAGCGCCCCTCCGGCTCGTAGTCTCCGAAGGCATCGGCCGGCGTGGCCTTCACGATCACGCGGGTCCCGGGGGCCGCGCCCTCGAGGCCACGCTCGATCGCGGGCAGCACCTGGCCGTAGCCGTGCACGTACTCGACCGAGACGGGGCCCTCGTCGTCGTCGAGCGCGAGCGGCTCCCCCGAGCTCTCGTCGAAGAGGGCGTAGCGGAGGCTGACGAAGTGATCGGCGGAGACGACGGGGGCTGACACGGCCGGTGGGGTGTATGCCGGCGCCCACCTGGTTTCAAGGCCCGAGACCGAGCCTCGCCCGGGAAACCGGAGCGGATGCCAGCCGCGAGGTGTGGTGCTACGACGGCGCGCATGACGGCCTCCGGAGAGCGTTCCGCAGCCAGCCCACGCGAGCTCGGTGGGCCCGCACCGGTGCCCTCCAACGACATGGAGCGCACACGCCTCCGCAAGGACCTCGCCGCCGTCGAGGGGAGCCGCCGCTGGATCCGTCGCCTGGTCGTGCTGCTCGTCTTCGCCGCGCTCGTCGCAGGCCTCCTGGTCTACCGAGCGAAGACCGCACCGCCGCCTGCGTCGCACTACGTCGTCGCGGAGACCAGCCGGGGCGACGTCGTCGAGACCGTGCAATCGACCGGACAGGTGAAGCCCGTCACGGAGGTGCAGGTCGGCGCGCAGGTGTCGGGCCGCATCACCGAGGTGTACGTCGACTTCAACTCTCAGGTGAAGGCTGGCGAGCCGCTCGCGGAGATCGATCCCACGCTCTACAGCGCCCAGATCGACTCGTCGAACGCGCAGCTCGCCGCGGCGAGCGCGTCGGTGCGGCGCGCCCAGGCCAACCTCGAGGCGATCAAGATCCGCCTCGACCGCGCGAAGAAGCTCGTCGCCGACGGGCTCGGCACGCAGGCCGACCTCGACGCCGTGCAGGGTCAGCACGACGTCGCCGTCGCCGATCTCGCCGCCGCGCGCGCCCAGGTCGCGCAGATCGGCGCGCAGCTGAAGCAGTCGAAGACCAACCTCGAGTTCACCAAGATCCTCTCGCCGATCGACGGCGTGGTCATCAACCGCGCCATCGACCCCGGGCAGACGGTGCAGGCGAGCTTCCAGGCGCCCGTGCTCTTCGTGCTCGCCCAGGACCTGCGCAAGATGCGCGTCTTCGCCGACATCGACGAGGCCGACGTCGGCCGCCTGAAGGAGGGCATGACCGCCGGCATCAGCGTCGACGCCTTCACGGGCACGACCTTCGACGGCAAGGTGGTGCAGGTCCGCTACAGCCCGATGACCCAGCAGGGCGTCGTGACCTACGCGGCGATCATCGACGTCGACAACCCCGAGCTGAAGCTCCGGCCCGGCATGACGGCCACCGTCACGATCAAGACGGCCGAGGTGAAGGACGCCCTCCGTCTCCCCAACGCCGCGCTGCGCTTCCGACCGACGCCGCCGAGCGACGACAAGGGCAAACCCCTCCCCCAGGAGCCGCTGCCGAAGCTCGAGCCGGGCAAGGGGCGCATCTGGGTGATCGTCGACGAGACCCCCGGGGCCGAGAAGATCGAGCCACGCATCGTGGATATCGGCATCTCCGACGGCATCCACACGGTCGTGCACGGCGAGCTCGGCGCGGAGAAGATCGTGCGCGACGAGACCGACGCCGCGAACCCGAAGAAGAAGAGCGGGCCCTTCTGACCGGGGCCTCGAGCCTCTCCGGAGCGAACATGGCCGAGCCGCTCATCGAGCTCCGCGAGGTTTCGAAGGACTACGTCAGCGAGGCGGCGATCGTGCGCGCGCTGCGCAGGGTCGATCTCGTGGTGGAGCGCGGCGACTTCGTCGCGATCATCGGCCAGAGCGGCTCGGGCAAGAGCACGATGATGAACATCATCGGCTGCCTCGATCGGCCGAGCACGGGCCGCTACGTGCTCGACGGCATCGACGTGACCGAGCGCAGCAACGACGCGCGCGCCATCGTGCGAAACCGACTCATCGGCTTCATCTTCCAGGGCTTCAACCTCTTGGCGCGCACGACGGCGCTCGAGAACGTCGAGCTCCCGCTCGTCTACCGCGGCGTGGGCGGAGGCGAACGGCGCCGGCGCGCGCTCGCGGCGCTCGAGCAGGTCGGCCTCGCAGATCGCATCCACCACACGCCCAACCAGCTCTCGGGCGGACAGCAGCAGCGCGTGGCGATCGCGCGTGCGCTCGTCACGAACCCGCCGCTCTTGCTCGCCGACGAGCCCACCGGCAACCTCGACACACGCACGAGCCTCGAGGTCCTCGAGCTCTTGCAGCGCCTCAACCGGAGCGGCATCACGATCGCGCTCGTCACGCACGAGCACGACATCGCCGCCTGCGCGAAGCGCCTCGTGCGCATGCGCGACGGCGCGATCCAGATCGACGTCCGTCAGGAGCCGACCGACGCCGCGGCCGCGCTCGCGGCCCTGCCCTCGCGTGAGGCCGAAGAGAAGCGCGCGTGAAGGTCTTCCTCGCCGCGCTCCGCATCTCGCTGCGCGCCATCGCGCGGGCGAAGGCGCGCGCTGCGCTCACCGTGCTCGGCATCCTCATCGGCGTGGCCGCCGTGGTCGTCGTCGTGGCGCTGGGCAACGCGGTGCGCGATCAGGTGCTCGAGCAGATCGCCACGCTGGGCGCGAACACGATCTACGTCTTCCCGGAGGACACCCGCGCCTCGGGCGCGCGGGTCGCGGCGAGGCCCAGGCTCACCGAGGCCGACGGCGAGGCGCTCGTGCGCGAGGCGACCAGCATCGCGAAGGTCACGCCGCTCTCCACCGCGCGAGGGCAGCTCGTCGTGGGCGAGCGCAACCACCCGACCACGATCATGGGCATCGGCGACGACTACTTCGACGTGATGGCCTACTCGGTGAAGCGCGGGGAGAGCTTCAGCGCGGTCGACTTCCGCCTCAAATCGAAGGTCGTGATCCTCGGCGACTCGGTGCGCAAGGAGCTCTTCGGCAGCCAGGACGGCATCGGCGAATACGTGCGCATCGGCAAGCACCCCTTCCGCGTGGTGGGCGTGCTCGCGCCGAAGGGCCAGTCACCCTTCGGCGAGGACCAGGACGACCGCGTGCTCGTGCCCATCGGCACCTTCCGCGCGCGCATCCAGCGCTCGGCGCCGGGTCGCGTGCAGCTGCTCGTCGCCTCGGCCAGCGACGAACGCACCGTGGAGCGCGCCGTCACGCAGATCGAGCAGATCTTGCGGCAGCGTCACCGCATCGATCCGGACGATCGACCGGACTTCGGCGTGCGCACCCAGGCCGAAATCCGCAAGTCGAACGAGCAGACCTTCACGATCCTCACCGCGCTCCTGTCGAGCATCGCGGCGATCAGCCTGCTCGTCGGGGGCATCGGCGTGATGAACGTCATGCTCGTGTCGGTCACCGAGCGCACGCGCGAGATCGGCATCCGCCTCGCCATCGGCGCGCGTGAGGGCGACATCCTTCTCCAGTTCCTCGTCGAGGCGGTGGTGCTCTCGACGATCGGTGGCCTGCTCGGCTTGGTGGCCGCGATCGCGGGCATCGCCGTGCTGAGACAGATCGTCGACTGGAGCTTCCAGATCCCCTTCGACGCGGTCGTGCTCGCCTTCGGCACCTCCGCGGGCGTCGGCATCATCTTCGGCTTCCTCCCGGCGCGGCGCGCGGCGCGCCTCGACCCCATCGAAGCCCTGCGGCACGAGTGACGATGCTGGTCTTCCTCGCGCGCATCTGGGCCTCGGTCGTGCTCGCCATGCGGGCGGTGTCGAGGAACAAGCTGCGCGCGGGGCTCACGACGCTCGGCATCATGATCGGCGTGGCCGCGGTGGTCACCGTCACGGCGCTCGCCTCCGGCGCCCGCGAGAGCGTGACGGCACAGGTGAGCGCGCTCGGCTCCAACGCGCTGATGGTCTTCCCGCGCTCGGCGCGCACCTCGGGCGCGCGCGACTCCACGATGGGTTCACGCCTCAGCGAGCAAGACGCGAAGGCGCTGGTGCGCGAGAGCACGAGCATCGCGCTCGCGGCGCCGTTCCTCCGCAGCAGCGTGGTCGCGGTCTACGAGGGGCAGAACAGCCTGCCTTCGGTCATCGGCACCAAGCTCGACTACTTCGCGGTGCGCAACTGGAAGCCTCGGAGCGGCGAGCTGTGGACGCACAACGCGGAGGCGACCGGCGAGAAGGTCTGCCTCATCGGGGTCGAGACCGCGCGCGAGCTCTTCGGCACCGAAGACCCGATCGGCCGGCGCGTGCGCATCGGGCGCTTCTTCTTCCAGGTGCTCGGCGTGCTGGAAGAGAAGGGTCAGAGCCCCTTCGGTCAGAGCCAGGACGCCATCGTCGTCATGCCGATCGACACGATGCGCAGCACGATCACCCGTACGCGCCCCGGCGAGGTGCACGCGCTCATGCTGAGCGCGACGAGCGCGGAGACCTCCGCGCGCGCCCAGAAGCAGGCGATCGAGATCCTGCGCTTCGCCCACCGCATCGAGGAGGGTGGCGAAGACGACTTCGTCGTGCGCAGTCAGGCCGAGTTCCAGGCGCTGCAGCAGAAGATCTTCGGCGCGCTCACGCTCCTCTTGATCGGCATCGCCGCGGTGTCGCTCGTCGTCGGTGGCATCGGCGTGATGAACATCATGCTCGTGAGCGTCGCGGAGCGCACGCGCGAGATCGGCATCCGCATGGCGATCGGCGCGCGCGAAGCCGACATCCTCGTGCAGTTCCTCGTGGAGTCGGTCGTGCTCTCGACGATCGGCGGCGTCGCAGGGACGCTGCTCGGCTACGGCGCGGTCGCGGGCTTCACCACCGCGCTCGGTTGGTCGATGCGCATCGAGGCGTCGACGCTCGCGCTCGCGCTCGGCACGAGCACGACGATCGGCGTCGCCTTCGGCTTTCTCCCGGCGCGCCAGGCCGCGCGGCTCGATCCGATCCAGGCGCTCGGTCGAGAGTAGTCGCGCCGAGCCCGGGGCGAGGAGCGGCTCTCTACGCGCGACGATGGACGACGAGAGGCCCGAGCCTGGGGCTCGAGCCTCTCGCGATCGCCGCCGTCGGCGCGCTCAGGACTTCTTCAAGAGGTCCCCGAGCGTGCCGAACTTCGCCTCGCGGTTCACCGTCTCGCGGTACTGCTGGTACGCCTGCTTCTCGGCGTCTTCCTTCATCGCGCGGATGCTGAGCTTGGTCTCTCCGCGGCGCGGATCGACCTCGAGCACCTTCGCCTCGAGCTTCATGCCGACCGGGAAGCCCTTGCGCAGATCCGTCCCGCGCGCGGTGTTCGTGTGCCCGGCCGGGATGAAGCCGCGCGCGGCCCGGCCCGTGAGGCCGATGACGCGCACGAGCAGGCCGGCCTCGCCCGGGTGCACGACCTCGACCTTGAGCACCCTGCCCGGGCCGACCTTCGGCCTCGGCTCGGAGGCTTCGTCCTCCGGGGGGGCCGGGTGGAGCGAGATCTTGCGCGTGCCGCTGTCGCAGGTGGCCACGACGAACTCGAGCTCGTCGCCGACCTTCACGACCTCCTGCGGCGCCTGGATCGGCTTCAGCGAGAGGTCGGCCGTGTAGCAGAGGCCGTCGATGCCGGGCTCGAGCTCCACGAAGGCGCCGAAGGGCTGCAGGCGCACGACCTTGCCCTTGTGGCGCGTGCCGACGGCGAACTTCGTCGCGACGGCCTCCCAGGGATCGTCGGTCATCGCCTTGCGGCTCAGCCAGATCTTGCCCTTGTCGTCGATGCGGACGACCTTCACCTCGACCTCGTCGCCGGGCTTGAACAGGTCCGTGAGCTTCGCGGCGCGATCGTGCGTCGCTTCGCTCGCGTGCACGAGGCCCTCGAGGTTGCCCGAGTCGGGCAGTGCCACGAAGACGCCCCAGGCCACCACCGTGCGCACGACGCCGCGGTGCGTGCTGCCCGGCGCGAGCGTCTCGAGCGCGTGCTCGCGCGCGCTCTTCGCCTCGGCCTGCAGGAACTTCTTGCGCGAGACGACGACGTCGCGGCCCTTCTTCTCGTACTGGATGACGGTGAAGACGAGGCGCTTGCCGACGAGGTGCTTCAGATCGGTGCCGGGGTGCAGGTCGACGTGCGACGCGGGCGCGAACGCGCGCAGGCCGTCGAGGTCGACCTCGACACCACCACGCACGGCGCCGGTGATGAAGCCCTCGATGTCCTCCTGCGACTGCTTCGCCGCTTCGACCTTCTTCTTCGCGTCGTCGAGCGCGAAGGGCGCGCGCGCCATGCGCAGCGCTCCGCCGCGCATGCCGTGGCTGGCCACGGTGGCGATGAACTGATCGCCCACGCTCGGCGGCTCGAGATCGCCGAGATCGCGACGGTCGAAGAGCCCGAGCGCCTTGCCGGCGACGTCGATCCAGATCGCGTCGTCGGTCACGCGCTCGACGCGCCCGAAGACCTCCTCACCGATGCGGAACGGCAGCGGCTCGGGCTTCTTCTTGGCGTGCGCGGGCTTGTGCTCGCCGCCTTCGGCAGCTTCGGCGCCTTCGGCCTGCGCGCCCTCCGCGCCCTCGGCCGTGGCTCCTTCGCCGGCTGGCTTCTTCTTGCGGCGACGTCGACGCTTCTTCTTCGGCGCGCCGGGCGTGGCGTCGCCAGCGGCGGCCTCCTCGGACGAGCCCTCGTCTCCGCCCTCGTCGTCGCCGTCTTCGTCGGACGCGCCTTCGCCCTCGCGCGCCTCCGCGGCGGCATCGGCCGCGCCCTGCGCCGCCGCATCGGTCTCGGCAGGAGGCGCGGCTGCGCTCTGCGCGGGCGCGCTCTCCGCAGGCACGCTCTGCGCGGGCGCAGCGGACTCGGTCGCCCGGCTCGTCGCCTCGGCGGGCTTCGCGCCCTCGCCTCCGACCTCGGTGCTCGCGGTCGGGGTCTCGGGGGCGGGGTTCGATTGGTCTTGCTCGGTGCTCATGGTGCTCTCTGGGATCCGGCCGAGCACGCCCCGGAGGGGCTTCGTGCTCGAGGCCGCCCGCGCGGTGGATCCGCGCGGCGATGGGTGGTGGGTGGAGACGGAGCGTCTCGGAGTGAAGAGACAGCTACGCCGTCGCATCGGAGGCGAAGGCGACGGCGAGGCGTGTGTGTAGCGTGCGAGCGCCCAGCTTGCTACGGGCGCGGCTGTTCAGCCGAGCTTTCTTCGGCGCGGGCGCATCAACGCGCGACGGGCAGGTGACGGTTCTTGCCGCCCGAGCGATCGATGAGCGGCGCGGTGTTCTCGCGCGAGAGGTTGTGCGCGGTGATGCGCCCCGCGAGCTTGTACGCGACCTCGGTGAGCGCCTTGCCCGCGATCGAGTCGGGCGCGGACTCGACGATCGGCGTGCCCGCGTCGCCCCAGGCGCGCACGCTCGGGTCGAGCGGGATCTGCCCGAGCAGCGGAGCCTCGGCCTGCTCGGCGACGAGCTGCCCTCCGCCCTTGCCGAAGAGCTCGTGTCGCGCGTTGCACTCGCCGCAGACGAACCAGCTCTCGTTCTCGACCACACCGAGGATCGGGATGCCGACCTTCTGCGCCATCGAGACGGACTTGTACACGTCTTGCAGCGCGACCTCCTGAGGCGTGGTCACGATGATCGCGCCGGTGCAGCGGAGCTTCTGCGAGATCGTGAGCGCGATGTCGCCGGTGCCCGGGGGCAGATCGAGCACGAGGTAGTCGAGCTTGCCCCAGTCGACGTCCTTCAGGAACTGCAAGAGCGCCCCCTGCAGCATCGGCCCGCGCCACACGACCGCCTGCTTCGAGTCCTCGAGCATGAAGCCGAGCGACATGAGCTTCATGCCGAAGCGCTCGAGCGGCAGGAACTTCTGCCCATCGGCGGAGACCGGGCGGCCGTTCACGCCGAGCATCGTCGGAATGCTCGGGCCGTACATGTCGGCGTCGAGCAGGCCGACCTTCGCCCCGGCGCGCGCGAGCGCGAGCGAGAGGTTCGTCGCGACGGTGCTCTTGCCGACGCCACCCTTGCCGCTCATCACGAGCACGATGTTCGCGACCTCGGGGCAGGGGTCGTCGGCCTGTACGGCGCGGCGGGTCATCTCGTAGTCCCAGCGCACCTCGACCTTCGACGCGCCGGCCTTCTTCGCGGCCGCCTCGACGTGCGCGGCGAGCAGCTCCTTCGGCTGGTAGGCCGGTGAGCCGAGCACGATGCGCATCGACGCTACGTCGCCCGCGAGCGCCACGTCGCGGACGGCGCCGAGCGCGCCGAGCGTCTTGCCCGTCTCGGGCTCGAGCAGGCCGGAGACGGCCGCGGTGACAGCTTCGATGCTGAGGCTCATGGTGGGCTGGAACTAGGTTCGGTGTGACGCAACGTCAACTCGCTTCGCGGTGTGCCGAGCGACGAACGACGAAGAGCCACGAGGCGTGGGCCCCGTGGCTCTTCGTGCGCCGGGCTCTGGAGCCCGGCACGTTCGCGCTGGTCGGAGAGCGGCGCTCCCCTCAGCACCGTGCGCGCATCAGAGGGCGGTGCTGACGCTGCCCGCCGCGCTGACCGTCGCCTGGATGTTGGTGAGCGCGTCGGTGATCGCCGCACCCGCCGGAATGATGCAGAAGGCGGCCTCGCCCTCGAGGCCCGCCTCGAGGTTCGCCGAGACGCTGACCATGGCCTGTGCGTTGTCGAGCAGGAGCTTGCCGCGGCCCTCGAGCACGAGGAAGATCTGCGGCAGGTACTTCTGCAGCACGGCGATGCCGGCGGCGTCGACGTTGCCGGTGGCGGTGATGCTCACCGCCGGCGGGGTGCACTCGGCCTTCGCGCTCGCGCTCGCCTTGCAGGAGCCCTGGCACTCCGCCGAACCCTGGCAGCTCGGAGGCGTGAGCTCGCCCTTGCACTTGGGCGCCTCGAGCTCGACGTCGCAGCCGCCGGTGCACTCACCGCTGCAGGTGACCGATGCGCCAGCGGAGGCCGTGCAGCTACCGCGGCAGGTGCCTTCGCAGGTGCCGGTGCAGTTGCCGCCCTCGTTCGTGCCGCCGGTGCAGGTGCCCTCGCAGGTACCCTCACAGGTGCCGCTGCACTCGACGGCCACGTTGGCCGAGCCCTCGCAGCTGCCCGAGCAGCTGCCCGAGCACTTCCCGGAGAGCTTGCCCGGATCGCAGCGCACGTCGATGCCGGGCTCCTGGCAGCTCACGTCGGCCTTGCAGCTGCCCTCGCAGCTCGCCTGGGCGCTCGCGCTGATGCTGCACTGCGCGGGCTGCACGTTCACCGAGATGCTGCCCTGGGCCTTGAGCGTGCCGATCGCCGAGGCGGCGGCCGAGCACCACTGCGTGGTGAACGCGGCCGGATCGGCCGTGGTGACCGCGTCTTCGGCGGCGCCGAGCTCGATCGCCATGCTGCGGCAAGCCGAGCCGAGGTCGTTCATCATCGTGGTGACCGACGCCGAGAAGTCGCCGATCGCCTGGATCGCCGTGCCGAACTGGACGTTGGCCTCGGCATCGAGGCCCCAGTCGATCTCGACCATGTTGGTGCCGGGCTTGAACTTCGAGCAGCAGACGTCCGGGAGGAGATCGTCGCCACAGCCGACGCCGAGGACGAAGGGCGCGGCCATGGTGGCGACGAGGGCGGGCAGCGCGGCGATGCGGAAGTTCTTCTTCGTGTTCATCCAAGCTCTCCTTGCAGGTGACGTGGGAAAGGGTCCAGCCGATGCCCCCCCGGTCGGCCGAGACGCCTCATCCCGAGGCGCGCGATCGAGCCGCGTGCAGAACTGGCTGTCGTTCGACGGCCTTCGGCCGCCAGGCTTCAAATGCGCTCCACGATTCACGGAGCAGCCGCGGCTTTCCTACGAGATGCCCGCGCACGCGTCCAGTGGAAGCAGCTTTCCCCCGAGGACTTGACCACCCCTGGAGGCGGTGTGCCGAAGGGTAGCCGCAGCAGAAAGCAACGAGCACGACGGACCGCTCGCGCTCCGCCGTGCTCGTATTTCGCGGGCCGAGGCCGGCGGATCAGCCAGACTGCGGCCGGGCGCCTGTCCCTCGGAGCAGCACCCGTCGGACCCCCATCAGTCGGGCCAGCACTGGAACTTGCTGGGGCCGGGGAAGAACGGGAGGTAGCAGCGGCGGTAGACCGAGTCGCCCGGGCCGAGCCCCTCGCCTTCGTCGAGGCACTCGCCGTGTTTGCCCGAGGGCGACTGCGGGCAGTCGGCGTCGGTCACGCAGGTGTCGGGGAAGCTCTGATCGAAGCAGCCTCGCTGCCCTGCACCCGCCTCGATGCAGGCCTTCGAGCCGGCCGAACCGGGCGGGCTGCAGTCGAGATCGTTGAGGCAAGCCTGGCAGAACTCCGAGCCGCGGCAGCTGCCCGAGCGCGGCAGGCAGAGGCCGTCGTCGCAGGGCTCGTTCACGCAGCCCGCGTTGAGCGCGGTCGAGTAGCAGAAGGAGTCGTCGTTGCAGTCGCCGTCGACCCTGCAGGGCTTCACGCAGGACTGGACGCCCGCGACGTTCACGCAGCTGAGGTCGCCGGCGAGCGAGCAGTCGTTGTTCGTGACGCAGGGCGCGCAGATCTCACGCTTGAGGCAGATGTTCTGCAGGAGCGTGACCGGGCCCTCCTGGTAGGTGCCGCCGTTCGCGGTGAACTGCGAGGGCTCGAGGCAAGGATCCTCGGTGCCCTTGTCGGTCCCGCAGATCTTCTGCGCACGCCTTCGAACGCCGCAGTACATGCCCGGCGCGCAGTCGAGATCGGTAGAGCAGTCCTGCGTCGTGCAGTAGGCCTCGGCGTCGCCCTCGCCCGCGCTGCGGCAGACGAGCGGCTTGCAGGCCTCGGGCGCGCAGTTGTCGCCCTCGGCGCCCGTGCAGGCGGTGCCGTCGGGGCAGGCGCGGAAGGGCTCGACGAGCGCACATTGCTCGGGCGCGCAGGTCGCGCCTCCACCCTTCGGGTTGCAGGCCGAGCCGTCCGGGCACTGGTAGACGCCGTCGCACTCGTAGCCGAAGGCGCAGAGCAGCCCCACGTGGGTCTCCTTGGGTTGCTCGCGAGAGCAGGCGAGGATCTCCCGCCCCGTGTCGTCTTCCACCGCGCCTGAGCAGGTCTGGTCCGGGAGGCACTGCGTGTGTGAGACGCACTCGAGCACGCAGCGGTTGTCGACGCAGGTGTTGCCGGCGAGGCAGAGGTCGGGCGAGCACTTCGCCTCGCAGCGGCCGTCGATGATGACGCCGCCCTCGCACTCCTCACCGCAGGCGGTCACCAGCGTGGCGCCGGAGAGCGCCGCCACACCGAGCCCAGCCGCCACGGCCACACCCATCGCCCCACGAACCCACGCTGCGATCTTCATGCTGGCACCACTCGCTCGGAGCACCCACGAAGGGCTGGCCCCGACCCACGTCGGACTCTACGCTTCGGCTGGCGCCACCAGGGCGCAGCCTCGACCCGCTCCCACGAAACCGGCTGCCCCGGGGAGCCTGAGCCGGCCTACGCTGGATCGCGCTCGTGGAGAGCCCGGCCCACGCGGAAGCACGGTGGAGGCGGCAAACCTGCCTTGACGTCACGTCCGCGCCTCGGCATCGTCGCTACTACATTCTCTGGAAGGTTGTAAGCCATGCACTCGCTCCGCTCCACCGCCCGCTTCGTGCTCTCTCTCGGCCTCGCCTCCCTCGCCCTCGCAGCCGCCGGCTGCAGCGACGAAGCGCCCCCCTTCCCCGAGGGTCAGGGTCAAGCGCCGACGCCGGACGAGGCCTGGGTCGAAGACGCCTACCCGGCCGGCCCCTACGGCATCGAGAAGGGCTCGGTCGTCCAGAACTTCAAGTTCATCGGCTTCAACCAGCCGCACCTCGACAAGAACGGCCTCGCCGAGATCAAGATGTCGGACTTCTACAATCCGACCGGCAGCGACGTGTACCCCGAGGGCCACCCGCGCGCGGGTCAGCCGAAGCCGAAGGCGCTGCTCATCGCCGTCTCGGCCGTGTGGTGCGGCCCCTGCCAGTACGAGAACGCCGAGATCCTGCCGGTCGAGTACGCGAAGTACGGCCCGCAGGGCGCGGAGTTCCTGCTCCAGCTCGCCGACGGCCCGACGCAAGGCGTGCCCGCCGAGGCGAAGCACCTCGTGAGCTGGACGACGAAGTACAAGACGGCGTGGCCGGCCGTGATCGACCCGGCCTACAAGCTCGGCGCGCTCTTCGAGGCCGACGCCTACCCGGCGAACATCCTCATCGACACGACGACCATGAAGATCGTCGAGTCGGTCGCCGGTGTGCCCGAGGAGGGCGGAGCGTTCTTCAAGTCGCTCGAGGCGCTGCTCAAGTAGCATCGAGGCACCGACGCCCGCGCTCGAGCCTCCGCTCGGCCGGCGCTCGACCGCGAGCCACGCACCACCCTCGGGGGCCGCGTGGCTCGCGCGTTTTCGTTCCTTTCCGCTGCAATGCGCGGTATCGAAGCGCGCCGTCGCGGCGGGTCCTTCCTGCCCCGCGCGAGCCCGGAGACAGCCCCATGCACAAGCCCGCCGTCGTCCTCCTCTCGATGCTGCTCTCGGCCTGCGGGGCCGCTCCCGGCGCTGGTGCGAACGACGCCTCGGGCGCAGGCGCGAGCGAGACCGCGAGCGCGAAGTCGAGCGGCCCGAAGGCGCCGGACTTCACGCTGCCCACGCTCGACGGCAAGAACGTCAGCCTCTCGGACTACACCGGCAAGAACGTGGTGCTCATCGACTTCTGGTCGACGACCTGCGACCCCTGCCTCGTCGAGATGCCTCACCTCGTCGAGATGTACGAGAAGTACAAGGCGCAGGGCTTCGTCATCCTCGCGATCTCCCTCGACGGCCCCGAGTCGCGCACCGACGTGACGACGACCGTGCACCAGAAGAAGATGAGCTTCCCCGTCTTGCTCGACGAGGAGACGACCGTGGTCGCGCGCTACAACCCCAAGCGTGAGCTGCCCTTCTCCGTCCTGATCGACAAGAACGGCACCATCGTGCGCAAGATGGGCGGCTACACGCCCGGTGACGAAGCGAAGATCGCCGCCGAGGTCGAAAAGCTCCTTCGATGAGCCCGTGGCCGCTCGCGGCTCGCAGGCGGAGCGCTGCCGTCGCCGGCGCGTGCCTGCTCGCGTCCCTGACGAGCTCGCGCCCGGCGCTCGCGATCGACTTCGAGGACGTCGGCGGCGAGCCGCTCACGCTCGACGTCACGAACACCGCGACGCTCGCCTACGCCTTCGACAACCGCGACGACGTCGCCTCGGCGCAGCCGCCGCCGAGCACGATCGTCAACGACACCTACGGCGAGTCGCTCGACCGGCTCAACGTGCAGGCCTACTGGTGGCGCCTCCGCCTCGGCGTGCGCATCGACGCCGCCACCTACTTCGCGCAGCTCGACGACGCCGAGCTCGCGGAGATCGCCCGTGAGCGACTGCCCGACGGCAGCGGCCCCGAGCGCAACGACTACATCAACGCCTTCAAGCGCGAGCTCAACACGCGCTATCGCAACACCTACTATCCGTCGAAGCTGTCGCTCGGCTACACGGCGCCTGGCGTCGATCTCACGCTCGGCGACTTCTACGCGCAGTTCGGACGCGGCTTCGTGCTCAGCGTGCGCAAGATCGACGAGCTCGCGACCGACACGACGATCCGCGGCGCGAAGGCCTCGTTCAAGGAGAGCGGTGAGGCGGGCAGCCTGTCGGTGACGGCGCTCGCGGGCCAGATGAACCCGATCCGCATCGACGAGCAGAGCGGTCGCAGGCTCAACGGCGACGGCTCACCGCTCTTCTTCGGTTTTCCGCAGGCGAACGACTTCGAGTACTTCTATTTCGACGAGGCGGGCAACAGCGGCTGGCTCACGACACGCGCGCGCCCGAGCTACCTCGAGGACACGATGTTCGGCGCCTCGGTCGAGGGTGGGCCGAGGTTCTTCTCGATCGGCGCGCACGGCAGCGTGCTCCGGCGCAAATCCTACGCCGAGGACTACCTGCGCTGCCTCGATGGTGAGGCCGAGGACTGCGGCTCGCGGCACCCGACCTTCGCCACGAACAACATCTCACGCCTGCGCGACACCATCGTGACGGCGAGCGGTACCCTCAACGTGCCCGACATCGCCGAGCACGGCGACGCCTACGTCGAGGTCGCGATGCAGCACCTCACCGACGGCCGCCCCTCCGCGATCGAAGACGCCGGCTTCTCGCGCTCGCGCGACCTCACCGGCTACGCGATCTACGGCAGCGCCACGGTACGAGGAGGCCCGCTCGCCGTGAACTTCGAGGGCAAGCACTACCGCTCGTTCTTCCCGCTCTCGGCGAACGTGAACTCCAACGGCGCAGCCGACTCCACCTACGCCGCGCCCGAGTTCGACGCGGTGAACTACAACCAGGTGCCGGTCGTCGAGCCGATCTACACGCAGCCCATCGGGCAGCCGAACATCTGCATCACGGGCGGGCGCGTGAAGGCCGACTTCGAGGGCGCGCCGGAGAAGCGCGTCTACGGCTGGGTCGGTCGCTACACGAGCCTCTCCGAGGTGAACGCGCTCAACGCCGACTGCCTCGACGACAACCCCGCCGATCGCACCAACACCTGGGACACCGGCGCGGGCACCGACATGAGCTTCGAGCGCGGGCGCAGCTACGTGAAGGCGTGGATCGGCCTGCGCAACACCGAGCACGCCGAGCCCGTGACCGGCGTGAACCTGGGCGGTCCGAGCACGGCCTTCTACCGCGAGGGCTACCTCCGCTACGACATGGCCAAGCACCTCGGCGGCGACTTCACGCTCCAGGCGCAGGGCTTCCACCGCTACCGCTACGAGCCCCTCTTCAGCCGCGACTCCTGGGCCGAGGGCGAGAACTACACGGCGCTGCGATGGGCGCCGCACTACGCCTTCATCATGGGCGTCGAGTACCTCGGCCGGCTGGGCTGCACACCCGACGCGGGCGTGGAGGAGTGCTTCTATTTCAGCGGCGGCTTCCAGTACAAATCGGCCGCGCGCGACACCGTGCTCGAGCAGCTCCTCGACACGGTGAACGTCTTCGTCGGGCAGCGCCGCGGCGCGATCCGCTGCGTGTCCGGCGTGTGCAGGCAGTTTCCGCCGTTCGAGGGCGCGAGGCTCGAGCTCACCTCGCGCTTCTGAGGGCACCTCGGCTTCGGGGGCCGGGAGCTCAATCGCGTGCGAGCGTCGCGCAGGCGACGTCGAGCCTGACCTCGGGCTCACGATCGCCGAGCAGACGCGCGGCGCGCGTGAGCGCACCGAGCGCCAGGAGGCCACGCGCAGCGTAGGTGCGGGCGTAGGCGCGCTCGCGACCGAGCGCCTTCACGAGCGGCTCGAGCGCGCGCGCATCACCCAGACCGGCGAGCTCGACGAGCGCGCGATCGGCCTCGGCGTCGTCGCTCTTGCCGAGCTCGAGCAGCGCGTCGCGCGCCGCCTTCTGCTCGGCGGCGTCGCCCTCGCGACCGAGCCTGCCCTGCGCGACGACCACGATGGACGGATCGGCGTCCTTGCGCGCCTCGCGCAGCAGCTCGAGGAGCTCCGGCGAGCTCGGCGCCAGAACGAGCGCCACCGCTCGCTCCGCGCGTGTCCCGCTCTTCGCGGCGCGCACGAGCGCGCCCATGCCGATGGAGCGCAGCTCGGCGCCCCGAGGCGCGCTCTCGGGCACACGCGCCAGGAGCAGTGCCGCCGCGACCGCGCCATCCCCGCCTTGCTCGACCACGCGCAGCAGGCGCTCGCGCCCCCCCGCGTCGGCGCTCGGCGGCATCGCCCACGCAGCCGCGATCACCTCTCTCAGGCGACCGTCGGCGCGATGCCAGGCGTCTTCGAGCGCGACGACCGAAGGCTCGCCGCCGAGCGCGCCGAGCGCTCGCGCCGCAGCGCTGCGTGCGGCCGGGCTCGGGTCGCGCCGGAGCGCGTCGACCAGCGCGTGGAGGTCGGCCTCGACCGGGCGGGTCGACGCCGCGCGCAGCGCGCCGAGGCGTACGCCCTCCTCGAGATCGACGTAGAGGGCGCGCCGGAGCGCGTCGTGCTCGGGCAAGACCAGCGAGCGCGCTCCGAGCGCGCGCATCGCCGGAGACTGCTCGGCCCGCGTCGCGAGCTCGGCGTACTCGTCGGCGTCGACGAGGCCCGCCGAGAGCAGCACCTGCCCGGCGGCCGCGGCAGGCTCGTCGCCGAGCTCGAGGCGATCCTCGAGCGACGAGCGCAGCGCGCGCGCGCAGGCCACGAGCCCGGCGAGCCGCGTCGCGCCTTCGCTGCCCTTCGCAGCGGTGATCTCCGCGCGCGCGACGGCCTCCGCGACGTCGCGCGTCTCGTCGTCGTCGAGCGCGCCGCGCGTGTGCTCGCGATCGATGGCCTTGGAGAGCTCGTCGTGTCGCCGCTCCTCGGCGAGCCTCACGAGCGGCGAGGTCGCGCAGCCCGAGGCCGCGATCGCGAGCGCGAAGCCGAGCAGCGTGCGAGCGAGCGCGCCGCGGAGCGGCGACGAGGAGGGCGTGAGCGGCATGGCAGGGCGACAAGTATTGCACTTCGGCTGCCCGGCGAAGCAAACTCGCTCGCGCTCATGCGGGTCCACCTCATCGCCAACCGCCGAGCGCGCGGCCTGCGTGCGACCCCCGGCCGGCTGGCTCGACTCGCCGAGCTCGCCCGCGGACGCGCCGAGCTGCACACGAGCGCAGACCTCGGCGAGCTCGATGCCATCGCCGCCGAGGTCGCGAAGAGCGCTCCAGAGCTCGTGGTGCTCGCGGGCGGCGACGGGAGCTTCATGGCCGGCACGACGGCGCTCACCCGCGCCTACGGGGGGCGCCCGCTCCCGCGCATCGGCCTCTTGCCCACCGGCACCGTGGGCACCGTGGCGCGCGCCTTCGGCGATCGTGGCTCGGCCGAGCAGCAGCTCGAGCGCTGGCTCCGCGACCCGCGCGCGCAGCCGGACGTGGAGCGCCCCACGCTCGAGGTTCGCGCGCTCGAAGCGGGCGGCTGGGCCACGCGCGTCGGCTACATCGTGGGCGCCGGCCTCGTGTCGAGCTTCTTCGAGGCCTACGAGGAGCGCGGCGCGACCGGCGTCCCGCTCGCCGGGCGCATCGTCGCGCGGGTCTTCGCGGAGTCCTTCGTGGGCGGCCCTTTCGCGAAGCGCATCCTCGATCCCGTGGGCTGCGCGCTGGAGATCGACGGCGAGCCCACGCGCACGGCTCGGCTCTCCCTCCTCTGCGCTTCGGTCGTACGCGACCTGGGGCTCGGCATGAAGGTCTGCTACCTCGCGGAGGCGCAGCGCGAGCGCATCCACCTCGTCGTGAGCTCGCTGCCCCCGCACGAGCTCGGACCACGCGCGCCTCGCGTGCTCGCCGGCCGCAGCATCGGCGGCGCGGGGCACGTCGACCGCCTCGTCGAGCGCTTCGCGCTGGAGCTCGAGCGCCCCAGCTACGTGCTCGACGGCGATCTCCTGCGCGCCTCGCGCATCGAGGTCCGCATGGGGCCGCGCGTGCGGATCCTCACGAGCCCCCAGCGCGCGGCCAGCACCACGCGCTGAGCTCGGCTCGCAATCCGTACCGAGCGCCGAGCTCGCCTCGGCGCGCAGCCCGTACCGAGCGCCGAGCTCGCCTCGGCGCGCAGCCCGTACCGAGCGCGGAGCTCAGTTCACCGAGGAGGCCGAGACGCGCTCGGTGCCGCGCTCGCCCGCCACGGCGTCGCTCGACTTGCGATCGCGACGCTCGATCGCCGCGCTCACGAAGCGCGTGAAGAGCGGGTGCGGCGTCATCGGGCGGCTCTTGAACTCGGGGTGGAACTGACACGCGACGAAGTAGGGGTGCTCGGTGAGCTCCACCATCTCGACGAGGCGCTTGTCCGGCGAGAGGCCGCTCAGCACGAGGCCCTTCTCGGTGAGCTGGGGGCGGTAGCGGTTCGACACCTCGAAGCGGTGGCGGTGACGCTCGCTGATCTGCGTGGCCCCGTAGGCCTGAGCCGCGCGCGTGCCGGGCTCGAGCACGCAGGGGTAGGCGCCGAGGCGCATCGTGCCGCCCTTCTCGAGCACGCCGCGCTGATCGGGCATGAGCTCGATCACCGTGTGCGGCGCGTCGGGCGCGAACTCGGCGGAGTTGGCGCCGTGCAGACCACACACGTTGCGCGCGAACTCGACCACCGCGAGCTGCATGCCGAGACAGATGCCGAAGAAGGGCACGCCGCCTTCCCGCGCGAAGCGGACTGCCTCGATCTTGCCCTCGGTGCCGCGGTCGCCGAAGCCGCCGGGCACGAGCACCGCGTCGAGGTGCGAGAGCGCGCTCGCGGCGTTCGTGCCGATGAGGCTCTCCGAGTCGATGTACTCGAGGTCGACCTTCACGTCGTTCTCGAGGCCGCCGTGCACGAGCGCCTCGTGCAGCGACTTGTACGAGTCCTTCAGGTGGACGTACTTGCCGACGATGCCGATCTTCACGGCGCCCTTCTGCGGCTTGGTGAAGCGCTCGACGGTGCGGTGCCACGGCCCGAGATCGGGCTGGCGGCACCAGATGTTGAGCAGCTCGGTGAGCTTCTCGTCGACGCCCTCGGCGTGCAGGGCGAGCGGCAGCTCGTAGATGCACTGCACGTCGACCGCCGAGATCACGCAGTCGACCGCGACGTTCGAGAAGAGCGCGATCTTCTCCTTCATGCCGCGCGAGAGCGCGCGGTCGCAGCGGCAGAGCAAGAGATCGGGCTGGATGCCGATCTCTCGCATCTCCTTGACCGAGTGCTGGGTGGGCTTGGTCTTCAGCTCGCCGGCCGTGGCGATGAAGGGCACGAGCGTGACGTGCACGCTGACCGCGTTCTGCGCGCCTGCCTCGATCTTGAGCTGGCGGATCGCCTCGAGGAAGGGCAAGGACTCGATGTCGCCGACCGTACCGCCGATCTCGACGATCGCGACGTCGACCCCCTCGCAGGCCGCGCGCACGCGCGCCTTGATCTCGTCGGTGACGTGCGGGATGACCTGCACGGTGGCGCCCAGGTACTCGCCGCGGCGCTCCTTCTCGATGACCGACTCGTAGATGCGGCCCGTCGTGAAGTTGTTCTGGCGCGTCATGCGCGCCTTCGTGAAGCGCTCGTAGTGCCCGAGGTCGAGGTCGGTCTCGGCGCCGTCGTCGGTCACGAAGACCTCGCCGTGCTGGTAGGGCGACATCGTGCCGGGGTCGACGTTGATGTACGGGTCGAGCTTGACGTGCGTGACCTTGAGGCCGCGCGCCTCGAGCAGCGCGCCCAGGGACGACGCGGCGAGCCCCTTGCCGATCGAGGAGACGACTCCACCGGTGACGAAGACGTATTTCGTGCGCTTGGCCATGGCGGGCTCCGTGCGGGCTGGGGAGGGCGACCCGAGAGGCCTGACGCACGAGCGAATCGCACGCAAGCTCCGCTCGCTCGGGGGCGAGCTCGTGGTGGGCCGCCTCGGAACTAGGAGGGTGAAGTCGCTCTGTCAACACGCTCGAAGCGCGCGCGCTCGCGCTCGATCGGTGCTAGGTTTCCCGATCCCGGTCGCAGTCGTCGCGAGCCGCTCGTCGAGCGGCCCGGTGCGCGCCGCGCGGAGCCGTCGATGAGGGTCGCACGCGTACGATCGAGCCTTTCGGTGCGCCCGCGGGTCGCGCTGGAGCGCGACGGCGCGCTCTACGACGTCGCGACGCTGGAGGCTTGCTTCGGGCGTGGTGTGCCGGTGATCGGCGAGCCGAGCGACTTCGGGACACGCGTCGTCGCGATGGCCTGCGCGGGCCTCGCCGAGCTCGACGCGAGGCTGGTGCGCGGCGACCGCCCTTCGCGCGCGCGCCTCGCCGAGTCGGAGCTCGTGGAGCTCGCGCCCTGCGACACCGAGCGCGCCGCCTTCGTCCAGGTCGACCTGCGCGCGAGGCTCCCGAACGGCTCACCGCTCGTGCGGCTCGGCCACGCGCGGGCGCTCGAGGGTCAGGCGGCCTTCGTCGACCTGCCCGCCTCGGAAGCGCGACCGGCGGCGGAGCTGTGGCTCGGCGCACTGATCGGCGACGAGCTGCGCGCGGCATCGGCTCGAGAGGCCAAGCAGGCCGTGCTGGGGCTGACCGTGGTGCTCGTCTGGGTGGGACTCGATCTCGAGGCCTCGATGAGCGCGACCGGGCTCGGCAGCTCGCGCGGCTGGAGTGCGCAGGTGGGGCCTCGGCTCCTGGCGGGCGCCGAGCTCGGTCGTCTGCGCGAGCTCCTGGGCTCGATCGGGGTCGAGGGTCGAGGCCAGGAGCTCGGGGCCTTCACCGAGCTCGGCACTTCGGTCGAGCAGGCGATCGCCGACGCGAGCGAGCTCGTGCACCTCGACGCGGGCGATCTGGTCGCGCTGGGTCCTTGGCCGCGAGGCAGCACCGAGCTGCTCGGCCTCGAGCTCGGACTGCACCAGCGCGTCGAGGCCTCGATCCGAGGCATGGGCAGCCTGCGCGGCCTCGCCGTTCAGCGAGCGAGCGGCCGCGGCTGAAGCCGACACACGCTCCGCGACGAGCTCAGAGACGGCCTACGGGCTCAGAAGCGGCCGACGAGGCCGACGCCGCGCACCTCGCCCGTGACGATGGGCACCGGACGCAGCTCGAGGCCCACGCCACCGGCGCGAGGCGCAGCTTCGGTCGTCGCGAAGATGCCTTCGGCCGCGATGCCCAAGCCACCCACCTGCGCGAGACCGTCGAGGATGTAGAGGAAGCCGCGGAGCGCGTTGAGCTCGCCGCAAGAGTCGGGCTCGTTGGGCGAGCAACCGATGCGGCCGAGCGCGACGAAGGGCCCGACCAAGGGGATGTAGAGGCTGTCCGCCCCGGGGACCTCCGCGTCACCGAAGGCCGCCCCCATCGCCGCGGCGCCGCCGTAGCTCGCGGCGGTGAACGCGAGCCCGCCGAGGATCAACGGCAACCGCACCGTCGACGGCGGGTAGCGCAGCGTGTCGCCGCCGGGCGACGCCTCGCCGGTCACGACGACGCCGGGCGCAGCAGACGACTCCGCCACCGGGCCGGGTCGCGCACCGTCCTGGGCGAGCGCCGCGCCGCCTTGCAGGAGCGCGGCACCGCAGAGGAACGAAGCGCCAGCGCGCCGCATCAGCGCTCGACTCAAGGCTTCGCCTTGCCCGGCAGCACCTTCACCGTGGTCGGCACGGTGAGCTGACCCTCGAAGGGAAGGACGATCTCACCCACGAAGGCGCGCTTCACGCAGGCCTCGACCGGCGTACCGGCGAAGGGGCTGCCCATCGTCGCGTCGGTGCAGCGACCGAGCTTCCCGTCGAAGACGACCTGGACCTCGCCTTCGCCAGTGACGTTCGCGCCGGTCACGGCGTTGCACTGCGCAGCCTTCTCGCCTCCGCGTCGGAGCGCGACCTTGATCTGATCGCGCTGGTCGTCGTCGAGCTTGGCGAGCGGATCGTTGGGGTCGATCGCCTTGGTGTCCGAGTCTCCCGAAGGGGCGCGCTTCTTCGGCGCGGGGCTGGCGCCCCAGGTCTCGCCGGTTCCGTCGGTCGGGCCGGCGGTGTCACCCGGGGTGAAGTAGTCCTTGTCGCCGACCTGCGTGGGCGCGCCGCAGGCAGCGGCCAGCAGCGCGACGAGCGCGGTGAGCACCGGCGTCGAGGGCCGAGCGGCGGCGGAGAACGGCGGCATGAAGTCCGAGCTGCGCTGGTGTGGATGGCTCACGACGAATCTCCTGGTGTCCGGCCCGTCGAGTCGCGGCGAGGTCGGTGGGGCTGGGTCGGTGGGCGCACACGCGTGCGCGCAGGACCCAGGCGACTCGGCGGACCTTACACCGGACCCACGCGCCGTTGAACAGAGAGCCGCTCGGCGCCCCGGCGTCCGGCGCCCCCGCCTCGATGCGCTCGGAGCAGCGAAGTCCGAGCGGACGATGCGCTCGTGCTATGCGGCCCTCATGGCGATGCAACGAGGAGCTCGGACCGCCTCGCACGAGGCGCGGCCTCGGAGGCTCGTCGGCGTGGGTGCGCTGGCGCTCGGAGCGCTCGCGTGGCTCGTGTGGCCCGCGCCCGCCGAGGCGGACGCGCCGGCGCCCGGGAGCGGCCGAGCCGCCGAGCTCGCACCTCCCGCGCAGAGCTCGGTGGACGAGGACGCGGTCCAGCGCGCCGCGAAGCGCTTCCATGGCTCGATCGCCGAGCTCGGCGCGACCGGCGCCGTCGCCGTGTGGTCGCTGCCCGGTCGACGCAGCCTGGCGGCCTTCGACGACGAGCAGCCGATGAACCCCGCGTCGAACGCCAAGCTCGCCACCGCCCTCACCGCGCTCTCGAAGCTCGGCCCGGAGCACCGCTTCGTCACCGGGCTGTACGGCGACGTCGAGGGAGGCGCGGTCGCGACGCTCGTGCTGCGGGGCCGCGGCGACCCCGAGCTCGACATGGCCGCGCTCGTGGGGCTCGCACGCCAGCTCCACACCCGTGGCGTGAAGCGCGTCGGCAGGGTCGTGGTCGATCAAGGCCATTTTTCCGGCGGCCACGTGCCCCCGGCCTTCGATCAGCAGCCCGACGAGTGGGCGAGCTTCCGCGCACCGATCGCCGCCACCTCCCTCGAGCGCAACACGGTCACGCTGTGGCTGCGCCCCACGACGCGTGGAGAGGCCGCCGTCGCTTCCGTGGAGCCGCCCGGCTTCGTCGACTTCGAGGGGCGGGTCGTCACCGGAGCGAAGGACTCGAGCGAGCGCATCCAGCTCGAGCTCGTGACGAGCGGCGACCGGCTCGTGGCGCGGCTCTCGGGCTCGGTGCCCGAGGGCACACGCCCGGTACCCGTGGTCCGGCGGGTCGACGACCCCGGTCGGCTCGCCGGCTTCGGGCTCGCCGCAGCGCTGAAGGAGCGAGGCATCGAGGTGGAGGGCCCCGTCGAGCTCGGTGGCTCGGGCGCGTCGAACGCGCTCGCCCTGCACCGCTCGCGTCCGCTCGCGAGCATCGTCTCGGCGCTCGGCAAGGACAGCGACAACTTCACGGCGGAGATGCTCTTCGCGTCGCTCGGCGCGCTCTCGAGCGCGTCGACGCGCTCACCGAGCGCGGGGGCCACCGTCGTGGAGGCCGAGCTGCGCGAGCGCGGCGCATTCCCGGCCGGCACGCGCGTGGTCAACGGCTCCGGCCTCTTCGACGCCAACCGCGCGAGCGCGCGCGGGCTCGTGAGCTTGCTCGCGAGCGCGGCGGCCGACCCACGCCTGGCGCACGAGTACGTGGCCCACCTCGCGGTCGCGGGCAGCGACGGCACCCTGCGGAGCCGCATGACGAAGCTGCGCGAGCGTCGCACGCTCCGCGCGAAGACCGGCACGCTGGCTGCGAGCATCGCGCTCAGTGGCTACGTACTCGGCTCCGATGGACGACCCCGCTTGGCATTCTCCTTCCTGGTCGACGGCGCGCGCGGCAAGACCGGCGAGGCGCGTCAGGCGATCGATCGCGCCGCCTCGGCGCTCGCGGATGCGGCGTCGGCGCGCTGAAGCGCACACGCCCCGCACGAGATCTCGTACGAGGCGTGTACATCGGCGGGGCGCGCCCGATCGAGGCGCGCGCGCGGAGCCGGCTCAGAACTGATCGCGCAGCTGCCTGCGGATCTTGCCGAGGGCCTGCTCCTGCAGCTGGCGGATGCGCTCGCGCGACAGGTTGTACTTGTCGCCGATCTCCTTCAGCGTGAGCTCGTCTTCGTCGTCGAGGCCGAAGCGCCAGCGAATGATCCTGCTCTCGATCGGCGAGAGCGTCGTCAGCAGGCGGCGCACCTCGTCGCGCCAGTTGCTGTTGGCGAGGTGATCGAAGGGGCTCAGCGCATCCTCCTCCTGCAGGAAGTCGATGAACTTGCGCCCGTCTTCGTCGCCCACCGGGCGATCGAGCGAGAACGGCGTCTCCGCGTAGAAGTCCTTCACCTTGTCGAGCTTCTCGATGGGGACGCCGGTCTCCTTCTCGAGCTCCTGCAGCGTGGGCTCCTTGCCGGTGCGCGCGATGATCGCCTGCGTGGCGCGCGCGACGCGGTTGTAGGTGTCGAGCATGTGCACCGGGATGCGCACGGCTCGGCCCTTGTCGGCCAGGGCGCGGCTGATCGCGTGACGGATCCACCACGAGGCGTAGGTGGAGAAGCGGTAGCCGCGACGGTGATCGAAGCGCTCGACCGCCTTCATCAGGCCGATGTTGCCCTCCTGGATGAGGTCGATGAGCGGGAGGCGGCCTCGGTTGTAGCGCCGGGCGATGGACACCACGAGCCGCAGGTTCGCCTTCACGAAGCGGTTCTTCACCGCGAGCTGGTGCGCATGCGTGGTGCGCACGCGCTCGAGGTAGCGCTTGTAGGCGGCCGTGAGGTCGAGCCTCGGCAGCGCGTCGACGTCGAGATCGAAGCCGTCGCGGTCGAAGTCGGGCTCCTCGACCAGGTCGTGTGCGATCTGGCTGGCGCGCGCCATCCACACGCGATCCGAGTCCGGCAGTCGGACCGCCAGCGCGAGCTCGGTCGCGAGCGCGGTCCACTGCTTCTCCTGCTCGGCGTTGAGCTTGCCCTTCTGCCGCTTGGCGAGCTGCGCGAGCCCCTGAAGCACCGGGAGCTGAGGCGCCTGCACCTCTTCTTCACCGGCCCTCGCGACGTCGACCGCGAGCGCATCGAGCACGTGCTCGGCCGCCGGCAAGTGCGACAGGAGCGCGACCCAGTGCTCCACCTCGCTCGCCTCCACCGCGCGTGCGGTGGCGATCTCCTCGGCGTGGTCCATCACCGGGTGCGCGCTCATCTCCCGGAAGTACCGGGCGAGCATCGTGTCGCCGCCGCCCTCCTCGATGTCACGCGCGCGTGCCGGCGTGGGGGCGACCTCCTCGACCAGGTCGATCTCCACCTCGACCTCGTCCACGTCGTCTGCCGCGGGGGAGGCGTCGCTCACGGGCGCCGAGGCCGCGCGGACGGAGGTCTGCACCGCCGAGTCGTCCTCGAGCAGGGCGGACGGATCCATGCGCAGGTCGTTCGCAGCAGGAGCGACCGCGGCGAGCGCCGTCGCGCCCTCGACGCGAGCGCTACCGAGCGCCGGGTCGGCCGGCGCCGCGCTCGCGCTGCGTGCTGCGGTGCGCGCACCGCTCGTGCGGTGGGCGGAGGCCTGGGGCGTGGATCGGGTCTTGGCGGGCGTCGGCATGGCAACCTCTACGGTGACGGAAGAGACGGGTATCGAAGCGAGCTTGCTGGGGTGCGACCGTTCGTCGGGGGGGCGTGCAGAGGAGCTTCGCGCCCGAGCCGAGGTCGATCGGTAAGACGAGCTGGGAGCGGTTCGCTTCGACGAAGGGCGCGTCGAAGAGGCGGCCCGACCCTGGGCGGCGGCGCGGGCGCCGCTCCGCGCCGACGAAGCTGCACGGCCAGCGGCCGCGGGCTCGCGGAGCTTGGAGCGGGTTTCGGGGGCTGCCTTGCTTGCCATGCTGGGCCTGAGACTCTTGGAAGGAGGGGCGTCTTTCAGAGGAGGGATGCGGGCTTTCAGATTCGCAACCCGGTCGACTACGTTTCCGGGTGCATGCTTGTGACGGGGAGAACCGAGGAAGGGTCTCGTCGATTCCGGGCTTCGACGCGCAAGCAGAGTATTTTTGCTTGCTTGGATCGCTCGACCGCCGCGATGTGCCGCTCGGTACGAGGGTGGCGGGGCCGGGAGCTCTTGGGCCCCCGGCGGATGCTCCTCGAAAAACGAGTTGCAAGAAGGCTGCCGTCGGGTAACCCTTCCGGGTTGGCCTCCGAGAGCGTCTCCGTCTTGGGATGGGGCTCGGAGCCGGCCGGGTCAAGGTCCCGAGCGGCCGGGCCGGGTTGCATGGAAGCGCTCCGATGGGCTGAGCCCTCTCTCAGGGCGCGCCCAGCCCCCCGCGTCGCTCCGCCGGAAGCTCCGGGCGAGACAGCTCGATCATGCCCGGCGGCGCGACCGCGCAGGGATTTCACCCGTCGGCGAGGCCGTGGCGACGGGCTGGTGGAGTCGCCTCACCGGGTGTGCAGCCGCGCGAGGCGCGGCGCTCACTACCACCGGGGCTAGAACTGCTCCAAGAACCTGGGGTCGTTCTCGAACAAGAGTCGGATGTTCGGGATCCCGTAGCGCAGCATCGCGATGCGCTCGATGCCCATGCCGAAGGCGAAGCCGGTCACCTTCTCGGGGTCGAGGCCCGTGTGGCGGAAGACCTCCGGGTGGATCATCCCGCAGCCGGCGATCTCGAGCCATCCGGTCGACTTGCAGACGCGGCAGCTCGCGCGCGAGCCATCGTCGGCCCGGCAGAACACGCAGCCGATGTCGACCTCGGCGCCGGGCTCCACGAAGGGGAAGTAGCTCGGTCGCAGGCGCACCGGCGTGCCGGGCCCGTAGAGGCGCTCCGCGAAGGCCGCGAGCACGCCACGCAGCTCGGCGAGGCTCACGCGCTCGTCGACGAGGAAGCCCTCGATCTGGTGGAACATCGGCGAGTGCGTGACGTCGTCGTCGCGGCGGTAGACCGCGCCGGCGCTCACCACCGCGAGCGGCGGGACCTTGCCGCCGGCCGCCTTCGCGCGCTCGGCGAGCGCACTCATCTCGCGCACCTGGACGTTGCTGGTGTGCGTACGCAAGAGCACGCCCGGCCCGAACCAGAAGCTGTCCTGCATGTCGGTCGCAGGGTGATCGGGCGGGAAGGCGAGCTTCGTGAAGTTGTTCGCTTCGAGCTCGATCTCGGGGCCGTCGGCGATCTCGAAGCCGAGATCGCGGAAGATCGCGAGCAGGTCGTCGCGTACGGCGAGCACCGGGTGCGGGTGACCTCGCCGCTGGAACGGCAGGCGCCCGGGCAGCGTGAGATCGTGCGGGCGGCCACCGAGCTCGGCCTCGAGCTTCGCGCGCTCGATCGCCCCGAGGCGCTCCGCGAAGGCGGTCTCCACGGCGGACTTGAAGGCGTTGACCTCCGCGCCGATGCGCGGCCGCTCGGCCGCCGGCACGTCGCGCAGGCGCGCGAGCACGGCGGTGAGCTCGCCCTTCTTGCCGAGCACCTGCGCCTGGGCTGCGCGCAGCTCCTGCTCCGAGGCACAACGAGCGAAGGCCTCGGCGTAGCGCGTTCCCAGCGCCGCGAGGCCTCGTTCGATCTCGGCCACCGCGTCGTTCGAGCTCGTGGAGTCGCTCATGGCGGTGGCCGTCTCTCTCGGGAGCCGTGTCGGGTCGATCAGGCCTTCGCGAGGCCGGCGGCGGCGAGGATCGCCTGGAAGCCAGCCGGATCACGCACGGCCATGTCGCTCAGGATCTTGCGATCGATCGCGATGTTGGCCTTCTTCAGGCCGCCGACGAGGCGCGAGTAGGTGGTGCCGGCGGTGCGGGCGGCCGCGTTGATGCGGACGATCCACAGGCGGCGGAAGTCACGCTTCTTGAGCTTGCGGCTGATGTAGCCGTACTCCCAGGCGTGACGAAGAACCTCGACCGCCTGGCGGAAGCGGTTCTTTCTGCCGAGGAAGTAGCCCTCGGTCTGGTTGAGCACTCGGTTGCGCCTACGGCGCGCCTTGAATCCACGTTTTGCGCGGGGCATGGGGAGACCTCTTCTTGGAGCCGCAGGAAATCAGCCGTAAGGCAGCATGAGCTTGATGCGCTTCTCGAACGACTTGTCGACCATGTCGTTCTTGCGCAGGCGCCGGCAGCGCTTCTTGCTCTTTTCCTGCATGCAGTGGTTGAGGCCGCCCTTGCTGCGGCGCACCTTCCCGGATCCCGAGATCCGGAAGCGCTTCGCAGCCGCGCGGTTCGTCTTCATCTTCGGCATGGCTGGCTCCGTAGAACCGTCGCTCCCCGACAAGGCCGCTGCTCCGACCATCGGAGCGACTGTTTGCGCCGCCTCCTGGGGCCTCGCTCGAGGGAGCGAAGAGAGGGATGCGACGAGCCTCGGGGATGCGTGGGGGGACGCGTTATGGTCGGCTGCGCCGTGGCTGTCAAGCTTCGCCAGCGATCAGCTCGCAGTCGATCCGGAGCCTGCGCGGTGGTAGGCCCCGCGCCGAGATGCCGCGTAGAGACGACCTGAAGAAGATCCTGATCATCGGTTCGGGTCCGATCGTGATCGGCCAGGCCTGCGAGTTCGACTACTCGGGGACGCAGGGCGCGAAGGCGCTCCGCGAGGAAGGCTACGAGGTCGTGTTGGTCAACTCCAACCCGGCCACGATCATGACCGACCCGGAGCTCGCGGCCCGCACCTACGTCGAGCCGCTCGAGCCGGCCACCCTCACCGCGGTGCTCGAGCGCGAGCGCCCCTGCGCGGTGCTTCCCACGCTCGGCGGGCAGACGGCGCTGAACCTCGCGCTCGCGCTCCACCACGACGGTACGCTCGCGCGCCTCGGCATCGAGCTCATCGGTGCGAGCCCCGAGGCCATCGCGAAGGCGGAGGACCGCAAGCTCTTCAAGGAGGCCATGACCAAGATCGGCCTCGCGTCGGCGCGCAGCGGCTACGCGCGGAGCTTCGAGGAGGCGCGCGAGATCGTCGAACGAGGGAACGCGGAGACGGGCGGCCACCCCACGGGCTACCCGGCGATCTTGCGGCCGAGCTTCACGCTCGGCGGCACGGGCGGAGGCATCGCGATGGACCGCGCCGAGCTCGAGGAGAAGGTCGCCTGGGCGCTCGATCAGTCGAAGGTCGGCGAGGTGCTCATCGAGGAGAGCATCCTCGGCTGGAAGGAGTTCGAGCTCGAGGTCATCCGCGACGGAGCCGACAATTTCATCGTCGTCTGCACGATCGAGAACCTCGACCCGATGGGCGTGCACACGGGCGACTCGATCACGGTCGCGCCCGCCATGACACTCACCGATCGCGAGTACCAGCGTCTGCGCGACGCGGCACGCGCCGTGATGACCGAGATCGGCGTCGAGACGGGCGGCTCCAACGTGCAGTTCGCGGTGAACCCGCGCGACGGGCGGGTGATCGTCATCGAGATGAACCCGCGCGTCTCGCGCTCGAGCGCGCTCGCCTCGAAGGCCACGGGCTACCCCATCGCGAAGATCGCCGCGAAGCTCGCCGTGGGCTACCGCCTCGACGAGCTCAGGAACGACATCACCGGCACGAGCGCGGCCTTCGAGCCGACGATCGACTACGTCGTCGTGAAGTGGCCGCGCTTCGCCTTCGAGAAGTTTCCCGGCTCGGATCAGCGCCTCGGCACGCAGATGAAGAGCGTCGGCGAGGCGATGGCGATCGGCCGCAGCTTCATCGAAGCGCTGCAGAAGGCGGCACGCTCGCTCGAGACGGGCCGCGACGGCCTGTGCTCGCTGCTCGGGCTCGTCGACTACGCCGCGCTCCAGAGCGACCCGAACCTCGGGCGCGATCTGGTGATGGATCCGCCCGCGATGCCGAGGCCGCCCTCCGGGCAGACGCTCGAGGGCGAGGCGCTGAAGGCGACGCTGCTCCAGCTCTCGAGCGTGCCGACGGCCGACCGCCTCTTCTACGTGGGCGACGCGCTGCGCGCGGGCGCGACGCGCGACGAGGTCGTCGCCGCGACGGCGATCGATCCCTGGTTCGTCGATCGCATCGCGCGCATCGTCGAGGCGGAGCGCGACGTCGACGCCTCGGTGCTCGCAGAGCCGACGAAGCTGCGCGCGATCAAGCGCATGGGCTTCTCCGACAGCCGCATCGCGCAGCTCGCCAGCCGCGGCGCCGCGCCGATCACGGCCGACGAGGTGCGCGCGGCGCGCAAGCGCCTCGGCGTCGTCGCGACCTACGGGCGTGTCGACACCTGCGCCGCGGAGTTCCCGGCGCACACGCCTTACCTCTACTCGAGCTACGAGAGCTCGAGCGAGGCTCGGCCCAGCGATCGCAAGAAGGTGATCATCCTCGGCGGCGGACCGAACCGCATCGGCCAGGGCATCGAGTTCGACTACTGCTGCGTGCACGCTTCGATGGCGCTGCGCGAGGCGGGCGTCGAGACCGTGATGGTCAACTGCAACCCCGAGACCGTGTCGACCGACTACGACACCTCGGACCGCCTCTACTTCGAGCCGCTCACCCTGGAAGACGTGCTCGGCATCGTCGACGAGGAGCAGCAGAGCGGCGAGCTGCTCGGCGTCATCGTGCAGTACGGCGGGCAGACGCCGCTCAAGCTCGCGCGTGGGCTCGCCGCCGCCGGCGTGCCGATCCTCGGCACGAGCGCCGACGCGATCGACAGGGCCGAGGACCGCGCGCGGTTCGAGGAGCTGTTGAACGAGCTCGGCCTCGCGCGCCCGCGCGGCGCGATCGCGCGAGGCGTCGCGGAGGCCTTCGAGGTCGCGGCCTCGGTGGGCTACCCCGTGGTCGTGCGGCCTTCGTACGTGCTCGGCGGTCGCGCGATGATGATCTGCCACGACGAAGAGGACCTGCGCGCCTACGTGCACCTCGCCGTCGAAGCCGCACGTGAGGCAGGTACGCAGACGATCCTCATCGACGAGTTCCTCTCCGACGCGATCGAGGTCGACGTCGACGCGGTCGGCGACGGGAAGAAGGTCGTCATCGGCGGCGTGATGCAGCACATCGAGGAGGCCGGCGTGCATTCGGGCGACTCGGCGAGCGTGCTGCCGCCTCACTCCTTGCCGCCGAGCGTCGTGGCCGAGATCGAGTCGGCCACGCGCGCGCTCGGGCTCGCGCTCGGCGTCGTGGGCCTGATGAACGTGCAGTTCGCGGTGCGCGACGGCAAGGTGTCGATCATCGAGGTGAACCCGCGCGCCTCGCGCACGGTCCCCTTCGTGTCGAAGGCCACCGGGCGGCCGCTCGCGAAGATCGCCGCTCGCGTGATGCTCGGCAGCTCGCTCCAGGCGCTCGGCGTGGGCGACGCGCCTCGCCCCAAGCACGTCGCCGTGAAGGAGTCGGTCTTTCCGTTCACGAAGTTCCCCGGCGTCGACACGCAGCTCGGCCCGGAGATGCGCTCCACCGGCGAGGTCATGGGCATCGCGCCGACGCTCGCAGAGGCCTTCGGCAAGGCGCAGCTCGCCTCCAACGTGCGCATCCCGCGCTCGGGCACGGTGCTCATCACCGTGCGCGACGCCGACAAGGACGCCGCGACGAAGCTCGCTGCGCGCCTCGCGGCGCTCGGCTTCCGCATCGCCGCCACCGAGGGCACCGGGAAGGCCCTCGCGAGCGCGGGCGTCACGGCACAGATCGTGAACAAGGTGCGGCAGGGCTCGCCGCACGTCGTGGATCTCGTGCGCGGGGGCGAGGTCGTGATGGTCGTGAACACGACCGTAGGCGCGAAGGCGATCCGCGACAGCTACTCGATCCGTCGGCAGTCGCTGCTCAGCGACGTCGCGATGTTCACGACCGTGGCGGGCGCCGTGGCCTTCGGCGAGGCGATCGAGGCGGCCGCGCGCGGCGGCGCGCCGAGGGTGCGCACGCTCCAGGAGTGGGCCGCGGGCGCGGCCGACTGAAGCGCGATCCGGCGCCCAGCGGAGGCTGTGGGCGCCGCCCGGCCGGGGCGGCGCGGCACGCCGTGAGTCAGGGTGCGACCTGCACGACGAGGCGCTGCGAGAGCGCCTCGTCGGCTCTGCGACAGAAGGCCTGGAACGCGGCGTAGTCCTTCGGGGAGATGCGCGAGCGAGACAGGGCGAGGCGGCTCTTCACCGTCACTCGCCCGGGCGCGGAGTCGAGCTCGAGCGAGACGAGCCCGAAGGGCGTCTCGAGGCGCACCGGGTCGGGCAGACGCACGACCTTCGCCCCCGCAGGCAGGCGCAACACACGCTCCTCCTCGGAGCTCGAGAGCCCACCGACCACGAGGTCGAGCGTGCGTGTGGAGAGCGGAGTGAGCGAGGAGGCGAGATCGAGCGAGGTCGCGACGGGCACGCTCAACATGTCGCCCTCGCGGCGCGCGAAGCTCATCGACCTGCCACGCGCCGAGAGCCCGAAGGCGCGCTCGATCTCCTCCGCGTCGCGCACGACGAGCGCCGTCGGCTCCTTGCCGAGCTCCACCACGCCGAGGAACGAGCCCAGATCACGCGTGGCGCGATCGCGCTGCGTGCCCGCGCCTACGTAGCGCCTGCGCCAGGTCGCGGCGTTCACGCCCTGCACCGTCGTCTCGAAGCCGAAGCTCGCGCTGCCGTCGGCTGCGAGCGACAGCTCGATGCGACGCTTGTGCGGCGAGGCCTCGGGGCCGGGGTCCGGGAGCCGCACGAGGCGCGCGCCCTTCGGATCGACGACGAGCGCGACCGCGCCTCGGTCCATCGCGGGCAGCTCGGTGGAGCCCGAGCCCTCGGCGGTGCCGTCGAGGTAGAGATCGAGCGAGGGCACGTAGGCGATGGCGTGATCGAAGGCCGCGATGCTCGGCGGCGCGCCCTTCGGTAGGTCGCCGCGCTGCTGCGTGCGCACCAGCACGAGCTGCGCGTCGATGCCGAGCTCACGCAGCATGGTGACGATCACGGTCGCCTTGTCCTTGCAGTCGCCCCAGCCGCGCGCGAGCGTGAGCGCGCATCGCCTCGGCTTGATGCCCTCGATGCCGAACTCGAGCGCCACGTAGCGCAGCTCGGTCGCGAGGCGGTAGACCGCGCGCACCTTGTCGGCGTCGCTGCTCAGGCCCTGCGTCGCGCGCTGCACCGCCTTGCGCACCTCGTCGTCGACGTCGAGCTGATCCCGCGCGAGCCCCCAGTACCAGCGCCCCAGCTCCTCCCACGAGCCGAAGGTCGATACGTGCACCTGGCCGAGCACCTCCGACCAAGGAGGCATCGCCGGCTCCGCGCTGCGCGCGGGCACGTCCTTCGCGGTGAAGCGATGGAGCACTTGCTCGCCCTCGGTGCGCTTCTCCTGCTCGACGCCCTCGAGGCCCGTCACGAAGGTCGTGATCGCGCGCTCCTTGGGCACCAGGAGCACGTACTCGCTGCTCGCGATGGGCTCGTCGGACTGGAGCGTCTCGATCTCGCCGAAGGAGTCGGCCACCTCGTTGGTGCGCCCGACGTCGTCGATGCGGTAGCGCAGCTCGACGACGTCGCCCGGTGAGAGCCGCGGGAACTGCACGTAGAAGCTGCGGCCCGAGGTGTACATCGCGATCGACGGATCGTTGGCAGCGGCTTCGCCGCTCTCGATCGCCTCGGCCACGGTTCCGTCCTTGCGGTAGACGCGCGAGAGGCGCAGCTCGACCTCTTGACGGTCGCCCTGGTAGCCGAAGCCGAACTGGCGTGACGACGCGGCGGCCTCCTCGGTCAGCGGCTGGAAGACGACCTGTCGGAAGCGGCTCGCGAGGCCGTTGGAGTACACCGTGGTGACCGCGAGGTTGCGCAGCGTACGGCGGCTCTCGCGCCCCGCGGGGCGTTTGGCGAGCTCCAGCAGGCGGTCGCGATCCCACGCGAGGCTCTCGTCGAAGCGAGGCTTGCTCGGCGAGAGGTACTCCACGTAGGCGCGCACCTCCTTCGACTGAGGGTAGAGCGTGAGGATGCGCCGCAGGTGCCGTAGCTGCTCGTCGCGCTGCCCCGTCTCGCCCGCGAGGTCCGCGAGCGCGCGCAGCGTCGCGGTGTCCTCGGGCGCGACCTCGAGCGCCGACTCGAGCGCCCTGCGAGCCCGCACGCGCTCCCCGAGCGCTCGCCAGGTCTCGGCCGCGACCGAGCGCGCGTGCACCACGTCGGGCTCGGTGCGCGTGAGCCGATCGAGCCAGCGCTCGGCGAGCGCCGTGTCGCGCCTGGCGACCGCCCGGCTGAGCTGCTTGGCGGCGAAGGCCGAGTCGTCGGCGCGGTAGGCGTACCAACGCGCCTCCACCTCGTCGGCCTCGGTGTCGCGCCCCACGGCGCGCAGCTGCACGGCCTGAGCGCGCAAGAGCGCGAGCGACCTCGGCTGGCGCGCCACGGCGGCCTCGAGGATGGCGAGCGCCGTGCGCGGCAGGCCCGCTTGCACGTGCAGATCCGCGCGACCGAGCACCGCGACGACGTTGTCCGGGTCGAGCTTCAGCGCGGCGTCGTAGTGTGGCACCGCGTCGGGCCAGTGGATGCCGCCGCGGGCGTGCCGAGCCTCGGCGAGCGTGAGCGCGACGCGCTCGCGGGTGTCTGCGACCAGAGGCCACGCGCGATCGAGCCAGCCTCGCGCGCGGTTCCGATCCTCGGCGAGCTCGGCGGCGAGCAGCAGGCGCTCCACGGTGGGCTCGAGCTCCGCGGCGCGCGCCGCGAGATCCCGCGCGCGGTGCTCACCGATGGGGTTACCGCGCGTGGCGACGAGGTAGCGGGCGTAGGCCTCGAGATCGGCAGCGCGCGGCTTCGGCGCAGCGACGAGCGCCTCGAAGGCCGCGACCGGGCCGAGCTGGGCAGGTTTCTTCGGCTGCGCGGCGCCCTGCTTCGCGGCTGGCTTCTCGCTCCGGAGGCGCGCCGACGCGCGCTCGCTCCACGCGGGGTCGGCGCCGAGCGCGAGCCCCTCGCGGGGCGCGCCCTTCGCGTCGCTGAGGCGCAGCGCGACCTTCGGCGAGCTCGTGTCGCTGCAGAGCTTCACGGTGATCCGGTGCACACCCGCGCCGAGCGCGACGAGCGCGCCCGCCCGGTCGACGTCGAAGCCTCGGTAGGCCGCGTCTTCGAGGACGAGCTCTGCGCCGACCCAGAGCTTGAAGGCGCCGTCGACACCCAGGTGAAGCCCGAGCTCCGTCTGCTTCGGCAGCTCCACGAAGCTCACGGCGTAGCCGCAGACCGACTCGCGGGGTCGTAGGTAAGCGCCGAGATCGAGCAGCATGCCGGTGCGCACCTCCGGCGGGTTGCGCCAGCGCACCGGGCGCTCCTTCCCGTCGAAGGCGCGCCCGGGCACGATCGGCTCCGCGAGCTCCTGCTCGGGCTGCCGAGCGATCGACAGGCCCGTGCGGTTCTCGTTGTCGAAGGGCCCGACGAACATCCAGCGGTCGACGAAGCCGAGCGGCTCGACGAGCGCCGACGCGCCTTGCACGTCGCCTCGACGCGTGCGCACCTCGCTGAGGAGCACCTTGGCGTACACCCTGTGCGCAGGCGAGGTCGCGGGCGCCTCGGCGTAGGACCGCAGGGCCGCTTCGATCTGCGCGGGATCGGCGACGTCCCAGAGCCCGAGCATGCGCCTGAGCAGCCCGTGCACCTCGGGCCCCTTCGCGCGTTCGAGCAGGCGCGCCCCCCGCTGCACCTCGGGGTGGAGCACGAAAGGCTCCGCCGAGGACGCCGGCGCCAGGAAGAGCGCCACCAGAGCGAGGGTGGCGCAGAGGAAGAACGAGGCGCGGCGCGACGACATGGCCCGAGGGGTATCTCCGACTCCCCAGGAGCGGTCAACGCGTAGAGACCCACCCCTGGCCCCTCGGGCCGGGGCCGCGCCGTCTTCGGCCCACGGCTTCTGCGAACGAGGGCCGCTTCGCGGGCCCCATCGTGCGCCGGCGAAGCCCCCGGAGGCCCCACGAGAGCCGTTGCGGTCGCGACCCAGCATCGGATAGAAGGGTGCATCGGGCGGCGCGGGCACTCTGCGACGCCACGAAAGAAATCTACGCTCGCTGGGTCCTGGCTGGTGCTCTACGCACCGACCTCGAGCGCGCTCGGAGGCATGATGGTCAATCCTCAGATGGTGATGTACGAGGAGGAGTTCAACCAGATCCAGACCGTGGTGGATCACCTCGTCAAGAGCGCGAACGCGAAGAGCGTGTTCATCGTCGACAAGAACGGCCAGCTCATCGCAGCGAGCGGCGACGTCGACAGCCTCGACACCACGAGCCTGGCCTCGCTCACCGCCGGCAACATCGCTGCGACGGGCGGCATGGCGAAGCTGCTCAAGGAGAGCGAGTTCGCCACGCAGTTCCACGAGGGCGAGCGCGCGAACGTCTACATCACGCTCGTCGGCAACCGGGTCATCCTCGTCGTCATCTTCGACGCGAAGTCGAGCCTGGGCCTCGTGCGCTTGCGCGTGAAGAAGTCGAGCGAGGAGCTCAACCACATCTTCGAGGCGCTGCTCCGCAAGGTGCAGGACCCGAACACGGACTCGCCCTTCGCCGAGATCACCGACGCCGACATCGACAATCTGTTCAACGACTGAGGAGCGCGCCCGATGAGCTTCATCAACCTGATGGCGCGCGAGATCAACTGCAAGATCGTCTATTACGGTCCTGGTCTCTGCGGCAAGACGACGAACCTGCAGTACATCTACGAGCGCACGAACCCGGACGCGAAGGGCAAGATGATCAGCCTCGCGACCGAGACGGATCGCACGCTCTTCTTCGACTTCCTCCCGCTCGCGCTCGGTGAGATCCGCGGCTTCAAGACGCGCTTCTACCTCTACACCGTGCCCGGTCAGGTCTTCTACGACGCGAGCCGCAAGCTCATCCTGAAGGGCGTCGACGGCGTCGTCTTCGTGGCCGACTCGCAAATCGCCCGCATGGAAGCGAACCAGGAGTCGCTCGAGAACCTGCGCACGAACCTCGCCGAGCAGGGCTACTCGCTCGACAAGATCCCGTTCGTCATGCAGTACAACAAGCGCGACATGCCCGACATCGCCACGGTCGAGGAGCTTCGCGAAGCGCTCAACCCCACGATGGTGCCCGAGTTCGAGGCCTGCGCGCGCACTGGGGTCGGTGTGTTCGACACGCTCAAGTCGGTGGCGAAGCTCGTGCTCACCGAGCTCAAGAAGGGCAGCCCCTGAGTCCAGGTGGGGCACGCGCCCCACCGACCGCACTGCGGGTGCGACCGGCGGTGCACCAACGAACGAAGCCCCGAGGCACGCTGCCCCGGGGCTTCGGTCATTTCTGCCGCTCGGCACCGCGCCGCGCGGCGCCACACACATGGCTGCCGAGGCGGCGCGTGGGCGGGTGCAGCCCGGGCTTCGAGCTACACCCGCGTGGCCGTTCTCACTCGCACATGCCCGAGGCGTTGCAGACCTCACCATCCTCACAGCCGTAGATCGGCGCGTTGGCGATCGAGCAGTCCGGGTCGACCGCGCCGCACTCGCAGTCGCAGTCTGCGCCGTCTTCGTAGAAGACGTCAGGGCAGGTCCAGCCCGTAGGGAGGCATGCGCCAGTCGAGCCGCAGGTCTCACCTGCGTCGCAACCGGCGGCGGGCGTCGGCGCGGCCTCGCAGTCCGGGTCGAGGATGCCTTCGCCGCAGAGGCAGTTGCAGCCGTCGCCGGTGCCGAACTTGGTGGGCTCACACGTCCAGGCGGTCGGCACGCCTTCGCACTCGAGCCCGTCGGTGGAGCAGGTCTGACCCTCGTAGCAGCCGTCGACCTCGAGCGCGGTGTTGCTGCAGTCGGGGTCGACCGCGCCGCAGCGGCAATCGCAGAACTCGCCATCCTCGTAGTAGCCGGGGTCGCACTCCCAACCCGCGACCGGCGGGTCGATGGCGATCGCCTGGCTGTTGATCGTGATGCAAGCGCCGCCCGCCACCGGGCTGAGCGCCCCTTCCGCGTCCTCGGCGCCCTCGATGAGGTTCACATTGCTGAGCGAGCCGTTGAGGTAGTAGCCGCCCGCCATGGAGGTGATCGTGAGCGTGCCGCCCGTCTGGAAGAAGGTCTTGGTGGGGTTGCCCTCTGCGTCGGCGTCGACGAACACGAGCGCACAGGCCTCGCAGGTCTCGTAGGAGGCGCTCATCGCGCTACCGAGGTCGACCGTACCGCTGAGCTCCGGGTTCCAGATCTGGAGCACCATGAGGTCGTCGGCGGCGCCGCCGAGCGCGGGGTCTGGCGCACCACCGAAGTAGAACGGCAAGCCGAAGGGGTCCTGCCCGAGGAAGTCGAAGCTCGGCACCGTGATGTTGGTGCAACCGCCGGTGCCGCCACCCTCGCCGCCGCCCGACGAGCTCGTCGTCGTTGCGTCACCGCCCGTGCCGCCCCCGCCGGTGCCTGCCGTGTCGTCGCCGCAGGCGCCGACGAGCATACCGACCTAGAGAGCCACCAGAGAACCTGCCACCAAGCTGCGCATGTCGACCTCCACCATCACCGAGTTGAACGAATCTCTCCACGGCTAGTGCAGCCGCGCCGCGAGGTCACGCGCTACCGACGTGCGGCACGACGCCGACGCAGCGCGCGAGGCGGATGCGAGCTCCGCTCAGCCTGGCTCGGGAGGATCGACGTAGTCGACCTCGACGCCGCGGTGCGTGCGCAGGCGCGTACGCCCCGGCGCTCGCTCGACGATCCACTCGGGCCCGACCGGGACCTTGCCCATGCCACCCGGCGTGTCGACGATGAGCTTCGGCAGCGCGATGCCCGTGAGGTGCCCCTGCAGCTTGCCGTAGACCTCGATCGAGTGCGCGAGCGAGGTGCGCAGGTGCCCGGTGCCTCGCACCGGATCGGCCTGCAGGATGTAGTAGGGCCGCACGCGCGCGCGCACGAGCTTGCGGAAGAGCTCCGCGAGCACCTCGGCGTCGTCGTTGATGCCGCGCAGCATCACGGTCTGGTTGTTGATCGGGAAGCCCGCGTCGACGAGGCGCGTGAGCGCGCGCAGGTTGGCGGCCGCGAGCTCGCGCGGGTGGTTGAAGTGCGTCATCACCCAGATCGGGTGGTAGGGCCGCAGCGCGCGCACGAGCTCGGCGGTGATGCGCGACGGCAGGGTCACGGGCACGCGCGTCGCGAGGCGGATGGTCTCGATCGAGGGGATCTCGCGCAGGCGCGCGAGCACGCGCACGAGCCTGTCGGTCGAGAGCGTGAGCGGATCACCTCCGCTCACGATGACGTCGCGCACCTCGGGGTGCGCCGCGAGGTAGCGCATCGCCGGCTCGAGGCGCGCGAGCGGCACAGCGCCGCCGCCGTCGCCCACCATGCGTGAGCGCGTGCAGAAGCGGCAGTAGAGCGCGCAGCGATCGGTGACGAGCAGGAGCGCGCGATCCGGGTAGCGCTGCACCAGGTGAGGCGCGGCTTCATGCGCCTCCTCGCCGAGTGGGTCGACCAGATCGCCGGGCACCTCGCGGGCTTCGTCGGCGTGCGGCACACACTGCCTGCGCAGCGGGCAGCTCGCATCGTCGCGGTCGAGCAGCGAGAGCGAGTGCGGCGTGATGCGCAGCGGCAGGCCGGCCTGCTCGGCGCGGCGCGCGCCCTCGAGCTCCTCGGCGCTCAGCCCCAGCCGCTTCGCGAGCTCGTCGACCGAGGTGATCGAGCGCTGCAGCTCACGCATCCACCGAGGCTTGGCGCGCTTGGGCGCTTCGTCGGGCTCGCGCAGCACGGGCTTCTTGCCGATCGCCACGAGCTGGCTCTCACCCGCTCGTGTGAGCTCTGCCGAGCTCCGCCTCGCTGCGCTCTCGTCGTGCGCCATGCGCTCGCCCGCGCCTAGGGCGCCCCCGCGCTCGGCGCCGCGCTCGCCGGCGCCGGCGGGACAGGCAGCCCGCCTGGCTGCACGCTCGACGGCAGACGCACCTTGGAGAGCGCCTCGTCGTCGATCTCCACCTTGTGCTTCTGCCTGAGCTCCTGCTCGAGCTTCTCCTCGAGCTCGCGCTGCTTCTGCTGGAGCAACATCACGCGGATCGAGCGCTCGGCCTCCTCGAAGCTGCGCTCGTGTGCGGCCGTGCGGCCGTTGAGGCGCACGACGTAGAGCTTGCCATCGGCGCTCACGAGCTCGGCGTGCACGTCGCCGATCGCCGCGAGCGTGAAGACGGCCTTCTGCACCTCGGCCGGGACCCTCGCGTTCGCGCCCTTCGGGTCGTCGGGCGGGCCGACGACGCCGAGATCGCCCGCGAGATCGAGCGGCACGTTGCCGAGCTTCTCCTTCGCGGCGCTCAACGAGTGCTCGAAGAAGAGCTTGCCCCAGCTCGTGGCGTCCTTCTTCTCGAGCGCCGAGGCGAGCACCTTCTTCGCCTTCGCTTCGTCGTCGAGCACGATCGCCGAGACGCGCCGCCGCTCGGGCTCGCGATAGTTCTCTCGGTTCTTCTCGTAGTAGGCGCGCACCTCCTCGACGGGGATGTCCGTCGGCGAGGGCAACCCGAGCCTGGCCTCGGCGAGCAGCGCGTCGCGCAAGATCTGCCGCACGGCCTCCTCGGTGGTGGGCTTCTTGTCGAGACCGCGCCGCTGGGCCTCCTGCGCCATGAGCTCGACGTCGATGAGCTCGTCGAGCAGCTCGCGGCGACGCTCGCTCGTCTGGTAGCGGAGCCTGTCGAAGGCATCCATGCGATCGAGCACCTCCGCGTAGTCGCCGAGCGTGATCGTGCGCTCGCCGACCTTCGCGACGACCCGCGCGGCTTGCTCGGGCGTGAGCCCACCGACCTTGGGGCCCGCGTCGGCCGGCGTGGGCTGGTTCGAGTCGCCGCAGCCCGAGCAACCGGCGAAGGCGCCGGTCAAGCCGAGGAGCAGCGTGTAGCGAGCGAGGAGCCCCGGGCGCATGGCCCAGCGGGCTTAGCACGGTGGGCGCGTGCCGTGCAGTCCACGCGGAGGCGCGCTCCCACGACGCAGCTCGCTCGTGATGCGCGCGCTCAGGTTGCGTGCGACCACCGCCTCGGCTAGGTCCCTCGCCGTGGCAGGCGCGTACGACTCGATGGTCCCTGTGCCCCCTCACCCCAAGCTGCGCTACCGGCGCATCGTGCTGAAGCTGAGCGGTGAAGCGCTCTGCGGTGAAGTCGGCGGCTTCGGCATCCACCCGGAGACCTTGTCCACCGTGGCGAGCGAGCTCGCCGAGCTGCACGCGATGGGTGTGCAGGTGGGCATCGTCGTCGGCGGAGGCAACATCTTCCGCGGCCTCAAGGGCGCGAGCCAGGGCATGGATCGCTCGCAGAGCGACTACATGGGCATGCTCGCCACGGTGATCAACTCGCTCGCGCTCCAAGATGCGCTCGAGAAGCACGGCGTGCCCACGCGCGTGATGACGGCGATCGAGATCCGCCAGGTCGCCGAGCCTTACATCCGCCGCCGCGCGATCCGCCACCTCGAGAAGGGCAGCGCGGTCGTCTTCGCCGCCGGCACCGGCAACCCCTTCTTCTCCACCGACACGGCCGCCGCGTTGCGCGCCATGGAGATCAACGCCGAGGCGCTCTTCAAGGCCACCAAGGTCTCCGGCATCTACGACCGCGACCCTGCGAAGCACGCCAGCGCGCAGATGCTCACGCGCCTCAGCTACGACCGCTTCCTCGCCGATCGCATCGGCGTCATGGACTCGACCGCGGTGACGCTCTGCCGCGAGAACAAGATGCCCATCCGCGTCTTCAAGCTCTCCGACCGCGGCAACATCCTGCGCGTCTGCCAGGGCGAAGAGATCGGCACCGTCGTCCAGGACTGAGCGGAGCGCGAGGCCGGCGCCGCCCGCACACCCTGCGCGCGAGCCGTGCTGCGCGCTCAGCGCTTCGGCTTGCCGCTCGCCGCGGCGCGCAGCTCGCAGACGTAGGCGATGCCGCAGGTCTCGGCCGACACTTCGCCCGCGAAATCGCCGACCATCTCGACGATCTCGAAGCCGTTGTAGTGCAGCAGCGCCTCGAGCTCGCGTGGGTAGAACTGCCGGTGCACGAGCGGCGTGGCGAAGCTCGGCGCGCCGCTCTCCGGCTCGAACTCCATCGACACGAAGAGCAGCTGCCGGAGCGGGTCGTACTCGAAGCGCTCGCCGTAGCGCACGCGCCCCATGCCGGGATACACGAAGGGCCTCGCGCGGTAGAGCTTGCCCGCGGGTCGCGCGAGCTCGCTCGGGTCGGGCATCGACACGTCGAAGACGAAACGCCCACCGGGCGCGAGGTGCGCCGCCACACGCGCGAGGAAGGCCTCGACGTCGCTGCGCTCGTAGAGGTGAAGGAAGGCGTTGAACGGGCAGATCACCAGCGCGTAGCGCTCGTCGAGCTCGAGCGTGCGCATGTCGGCCTCGATGAGCCGCACTCGCCCACGCACCTCGGCGGGCTCGGCCGCGAGCCGCTCCGCGAGGTCGTCGAGCATGGCGCGGGAGAGGTCGACGCCGACCACAGGCACGCCGACGCGCGCCATCGCGAGCGAGATGCGCCCGTTGCCGCAGCCGTACTCGAGCACGGGCCCGCGCACGCGCGAGGCGAGGTCGGTGTAGTAGTCGACGTCGGAGCTGCGGCGCGCGTAGGCGCGGCCGTAGTAGGCGGGATCGTCGTAGTGGGCGCTCGTGCCGACCGCGAGCTCGGCGTCCTGAAACGGCGCAGCCCCCCCGCGTCTCTCGATGCGGGGGGGTTCGATGGGGGAGCGCTTGGACTTCTGCGCCACGGCGAGCAGCCGATTCAGTGAGCCGGTCTCGCCGACAGGGCCGCCGCCACGCGGCCGCTCAGCGGCCCAGCGGCCCGGCGGCTCAGCGGCCCAGCCGGCCAGCGGCCCAGCGGCTCAGGTGCCGCCGTAGAGCAGCTTCTGCTGCTTGATGTACTCGTTCACCGCCTCGTGGCTGGGGCGGTTGAAGGTGATCTTGCCGCCGGCGATCTCGCGCAGGCTGGTGACCGCCGCCTTGTTCTTCGAGCGCACGAGGGCTTCGTGGCCCTTCATGAGCTGACGGGTGCGGTGGGCGGCCAGGACGACGAGGGCGAAGCGGTTCTCTTCGCGCTCGAGGCAATCTTCGACGGTGACGCGTGCCATGTGAGAGTCCTCTTAGTCCTCTCCCAGGCCGCGATCAACTTCGCTCGTCGCCTGCGAGACCGCTGGGCCCTGCCCGGCCTCTGGCCCTGCGCGGCGGCGCCGGAAGCCCTGCGCGTCGGCGCCGGTGGCCCTGCGCGGCGGCGTCGGTCGTCAGACGCCGATGTAGAGCCGGTGCGCGAAGTTGCGCTCGAGCTTGGCGCGCAGCACCTTCTCCGCCGCCGACTCGATGTCGTACTCGATGCGCTTGAAATAGAAGCGCTTCTCGTCGCTGTCGTAGATCGTGAAGCTCGCGCGGTTGTCGTAGTCGCGCGGCTGGCCGACCGAGCCGACGCTCACGATGTACTTGCGGCCGTCCTCGAGCTTGAAGTCCGTCGCGGGCAGCTCCTCGACGCTCGTGGGCGTGAGCGCGAAGACCTTGCAGAGGTGCGAGTGCCCGATGAGCGTGAGGTGCCCGAGGTCGTCGTACATCGGCAGGCACTCGCGCGCCTGCTCGGGCGCGAAGATGTACTCGAACTCCTCGAGCCGCACGGGCGAGCCGTGGCAGAGGTCGACCTTGATGTCGGTCAGCTTCTCTTGGTAGGGCAGCGACTTGAGCCAGCGCGTATTCTCTTCGGTGAGCATCGACGCGTGCGTGTCGAGCGCCTGGCGCGCGGCCTCGTAGTAATACGAGTAGTCCATGCGGCCGGCGACGGCGGCGTCGTGGTTGCCGAGGATCGTCTTGTTCGCGATCTGGCGCACCAAGTCGGCGCATTCGTTCGGGGATCCCCCGTAGCCGACGGTGTCGCCGAGACAGTGGTAGACGTCGATGCGCAGGGCCTTGTAGGCCTCGAGCACGGCGCTCAAGGCTTCGTAGTTGGCATGCGTGTCACTGAAGATGCCCAAGCGCACGCGGTGATACCTAGCAGAGAAGCTCACCCTACGGAAGGACGAGCACGGAATTCATGAGCACAGCGCGCGATTCTGGCGATGGAAGCGGTTCGAGCTCGAAGCTCGCGGAGCTGCGAGCGAACGGCTCCGCGCACGCGGCGCTCGCCCCGAGCGAGGGCGAGGCCGTGTCGCTGGAGTCACCGGACGACCAGAGCGACGAGCTCTCGCACGCCTTCGACCCACCGGAGCGTGGCGAGCCCGAGCCTGCGCCGAGCGAGGTCGGCGATCTCGCCGAGGCCTGCGTGCGCTTCGTGGAGCGCGCGCTCGGCGTGCGCCTCGACTACGAAGCCGAGACGCTCCCGCTGCTCGACCACTGGGTCGCCGGCGCTCGCGACGCCGTGGGAGCACAGGTCGAGACCGACAAGCCGGCCGACGCGACGATCGAGGTGGTCGGCCAGACCGCCGGCGCCTACCTCGGCGAGGTGATCCGGCGCAGGCACCCCTGCTGGTGGCGGACCGAAGGGCCGACGAGCAGCTGGCGGCTGGAGTTCGGCCACGCCTGGCTCGTGGTGCGCCCCTTCGAGCTGGTCGAGGCGGCCCTGGCGCTCGGCCTGGGCAAGGAGCCGGAGGTCGGCGCCTACGAGGTCGACGACGACGACCGCGAGGCCGTCCGCCGCAGGCTCGCGGAGCTACCCGAGGTGCCGATCGAGGAGCTGGTCGCCCCCTCCACGCGCCTCGAGGTGCTCGATATCGTGCTCGACGCCATCCGCGCGCGGCAGGCCGCGGCCGGCGTGCCCAGGCTCGAGCTCGAGCCCGGCGACTACGACGACTTCGGGACCTGAGCTTTCCCCTCTGCACTTCGCGCCCGGCTCGGCATCTCTGGTAGAGTCGCCGGCGTGTGGATGTGGATCGTCCTCGGTGGGCTGCTCGTCCTCATCGCGTGGGCCCTGTACTGGGTGCTCGGCCTCGCGATGTGGATCCCGATCACGTCGACGATCGTCGTCGTCGTCGGGCTGATCGTCCTCGCGCTCTCGAAGTGGGCGCTCGCCCACCGCGCGGCGAAGAAGCTCGAGTCCGCGCTCATGGCGCAGGGCGCGCAGCAGGCGCTCAACGCGCGCCCCGAGCGGCGCGCCGAGATCCAGGAGCTCCAGAAGCAGCTGCTCCAGGGCATCAGCGCGCTCAAGAGCTCCAAGCTCGGCAAGAGCGGCAAGAAGGGCGCGGCCGCGCTCTATTCGATGCCCTGGTACATGATCATCGGCCCGCCCGGCGCCGGCAAGACGACCGCGCTCAAACACTCGGGGCTCATCTTCCCCTACGGCGGCCAGGGCGGAGGCGGCGTACGCGGCGTCGGTGGTACGCGCAACTGCGACTGGTGGTTCACCAACGAAGCGATCCTGCTCGACACCGCGGGCCGCTACACCACCGAGAGCGACGACCGCGACGAGTGGATAAGCTTCCTCCAGTTCCTGAAGAAGTACCGCAGCAAGCACCCGATCAACGGCGTGCTCGTGGCGATCAGCATCAGCGAGCTCATCGACGCGAGCGAGCAGCAGATCGAAGCGACCGGCAAGAAGCTGCGCGCGCGCATCGACGAGGTGATGACGCAGCTGCAGATGGTCGTGCCCGTCTACGTGCTGTTCACGAAGGTCGATCTGGTCGCCGGCTTCAGCGAATTCTTCGGTGATCTGAAGAAGAGCGATCGCGCGCAGGCCTGGGGCGCGACCCTGCGCCTCGACATGCCGAAGAACGAGCCGGGGCGGCTGTTCGACGCCGAGTTCGACACGCTCGTGAAGCAGGTCCACGCGCGCGCCATGCGCCGCCTCGTCATGGAGCGCTCGCGCGAGGCGCGCGAGAAGATCTACCAGTTCCCGCTCGAATTCGCCGGCCTGAAGAAGAACCTCTCCGATCTGCTCGCCGTCACCTTCGCGCCGAACGCCTTCCAGGGCACGCCGATCTTCCGCGGCGTCTACTTCACGAGCGGCACCCAGGAGGGGCGCCCGCTCGATCGTGTGCTCGGCCGCATGAGCGCGGCGATGGGCATCCGCATGGAGGCCGCGCAGGCTCAGCAGGTCATCGAGTCGAAGAGCTACTTCCTCCACGACGTCTTCATGAACATCGTCTTCCCCGACGCGACGCTCGCGGCGCGCACGGCGGGGGAGATCCGGCGGAGGATGGTGATGCGCGTGGCGATCGCGGGCGCGGCCTTCGCGCTCGCCGCGATCCTCGCGCTGCCGGCGGCGAGCAGCTACCTCAGCAACAAGGAGTTCCTCGCGGACACGGAGAAGCGCGCGAAGGCCGTCGCGGCGCTCGACTGGTTCGACGGCAAGCCGCCGAGCCAGAAGTTCCCCTCGGCGAAGCCCGCGCTCGAGCGGCTCAAGGAGCTCGACAAGCACCGCGCCGAGGGCGTGCCCTGGGGCATGGGCTGGATGATGTACAGCGGCGATCGGGTCTACCGGCCGATGCTCGCCGTGTACGTCGACAACCTGCAGAAGGGCTTCGTCGTGCCGTCGAAGGAGAAGCTCGAGGAGCGCCTCAAGACGGCGAACGGCGAGAAGTACCTGCGCGACCGCACGACGCTCAAGATGTACCTCATGCTCTTCGACGTCGAGCACCTCGACGTCGAGTGGGCCACGGGCCGCTACACGCAGCTCTGGGCCGAGGTGCTCAAGCCCGTGAGCGACGTCAGCGACGCCGAGCTGCGCGACCTCGCCAGGCCGCACGTCGAGTACTACTTCCAGCTGCTCAAGGAGGGCCGGGTCCAGCCGCTCGGTCACGACAAGGACCTCGTCGAGCGCGTGCGCCGCGCGCTCCAGAACGTGCCCGTGTCGACGCGCTACTACGATCTGTTCGTCAACTCGCTCTCCGACGAGCGCATCGACGAGGCGCTCGACCCCACCTACGACAACCTCGTCTTCAAGCCCGTCTCGCTGCCCCGCATCTTCAACGAGCGCTCCGAGGCGCTGAAGTTCATCGAGAGCAAGCGCTTCAAGGCGGAGCAGCGCTGGCAGGAGGTCGAGGGCCCCTACACGGAGAAGGGCCGCGCTGCCGTCGTCGCCCAGCTCGAGAAGGGCGGCCAGCTGCTCGAGTACGAGGGCTGGGTCGTGCCGCTCACGAAGGAAGAGTCCCCCGAGAAGATCCCGAAGTACCTCGCCACGGTCGCGAAGACCTACGAGAGCACCTACATCAACCAGTGGGAGTCGTTCTTCACGGATCTGAAGGTGATGACACCCACGACGCCCGACGAGGCGATCGACCTCTACCGCGTGCTCTCCGAGCCCGAGTTCCCCTACCGCACGCTGCTCCTCCGGCTCGAAGACCACACGCAGTGGAAGACGGCCAACCCGCTCGAGGGCAACGACGCGATCGCGCGCGAGGTGAACCGCAAGTTCAACCAGCGCCTCAACATGTACACGCACGGCGTGATCGTGAACGTCGATCTGAAGGCGGTCGGCAAGAAGACCAGCCGCATCCCGCTGTACTTCAAGAAGACGACCACCTTCGGCTCCTCGGTCGGGCGCGGCGACACCGCGGTCTTCCAGTACGCCGAGCTCTTGAAGAAGCTGCGGCAGAAGATCCTCGAGCAGAAGTCGCAGAACCCGCTCATGGATCTGCGCAGCATGAACGATCAGCTCGACGAGGCCCGCAAGGAGGCCGACGCGCTGCTCAACCTGCCGCAGTACGACGAGGTCACGAAGAAGCTCATCCGGTCGCTGTTGCTCGATCCGCTCAACGTGGGCGTGCGCCCGACGCTCGGCGGGGTCGACCCCAACAAGATCCCACCGTCGCAGAGGCCGCCCACCCCGGCGGGCGGCGGCTGGAAGATGCCCGGCCAGCGCTGAGCTGCTCGCAGAGGCAGCCAGGCTGCCGACCGAGCGCCCAGACGCCCGAGCGCCTCAGCCCTCGAGCTCACGCTCGAGGGCTGCGTCGCGTTCGGCGAGGATCGACGCCCCCTCGGGCGAGAGCGGCAGCGCCATCTCGACCGCGTCTTCGCCGTCGGCGTAGTACGCGCGGCGCAGGCCGAGCGCGACGAAGCCGAAGCCTCGGTAGAGCCGGATCGCCGCGACGTTGCCGCGCCTCACCTCGAGCAGGGCGATGCGCCGCTCCGCGCGGCGAGCCTCTTCGAGCGCCTCGGCGACGAGCGCGCGCGCGTGCCCACGACGGCGCGCACGCGCCGCGACGGCGACGGAGAGGATCTGCAGCTCGTCGGCGACCTCCCAGACCACGAGCAAACCAGCGGCCTCACCGCTCGGCTCACGGAGCAGCGTGACCCGCGCGAAGGGGCGCTCGAGCTCGGAGCGCAGCGAGAAGGAAGGCTCGCGGAGCGCCTCGCGCGCGAAGGCCTCGATGTGTCCAGCCTCGGCGGCGAGCTCGCTCCAGGCCTCGAGCGCGAGCCGCTCGACCCGCCCGCGGGTGTCGCTCGGGCTCAGAGCGGGACCTCGGTGGGGCAGCCGGAGACGATCTGCACCCTGGAGACCCTGCCCGAGCGCAGCTCTTCACATGCCGCGCCGACCAGCTCGATGGTGTCGCCGTCGACCCAGACCCATCCGTTCGTGGCGTCTTGCAGCACGACCGAGTCGTCGAAGTACACGTTGGTGAGGCCGACCCCCTCGGGGGGGTCGGCGAGGTCGAAGGTGCAGGAGACGAGCGCCGCGCCGATCTCGGCGAAGATGTCGCCGAGTGAGCCGAGGTCGTCGATCCGGTAGTAGCGCGTGGCCGCGTCTTGCTGGGCGCCCCCGCCGATGATGGCCATCTGATCGAGCAGCGTGCCGTAGAGCTCGCTGCCCGGGATGCCGATCACGTAGACGGTGATGCCGTCGGCTGCGAGCTCGCTCACGGCCTTGAGCGTCGCGGCGCGATCGAGGCAGTTGCCCGGCGTCCCCGGATCGACGCAGCAGTTCGCCACGCCCTCGGGGCAGCTGCCCTCGATGTTCGGGATGCACTGATCGGCGGTGCACGAGGTGTCGAAGTTGCAGTTCGGCCCGCCGTCGGTGGCGAGCAGCACCACACGCTGACCGGGGACCGATGCGAGGCGCGTGCGCACCGATGCGAGCGCCGCCGCCGTCGGCGTGCCGCCGAAAGTGGCGACGTCGGTCGCTGTGTAGAGCTTCGTCGCCGCCGTGCTGCCGCCGGCGCGGGGCTCGAGCACCTCGTCACCGGATCCGCAGGGCGCGTCCTCGGTCGCGTCGAGCGGGTAGACGGCGGCGCCGACGCGCACCAGCGAGCCGAGCCTGCTCGTGACGTCGCGCGCGCCCTCGCGCACACGCAAGAAGCGTGACTTCCCGCCTCCGGCCTGGGCGCTCATGCTGCCCGAGGCGTCGAGCACGAAGTACAAGAGCGGCGCATCGCTCAGCGCCTGGTGGACCTCGTCGCCGCAAACCGGGCTCTCGGGCTCCTCGAAGCCGGTGCTCGTGCTCGACGACGACGTGCCTCCTCCTGCGCCCGTCGCGTCGTCTCGTTTGCAGGCACCAGCGAGGGAGCTCGCAGCCGCGACGAGCAGCGAGGCTGCGAGCAAGCGGGGAGCGAGCCTCCGAGACATCGCTCTGGAGGCTATCACGGCTCTCGGTAGAACCTCGGCACACGCCTCGAGATCTGTGTGATGACCTCCCACGGGATCGTGCCGATGCGGTCGGCCAGCTCCGCCGCGCTGATGGCGTCGCTCCCGAGCGGGCCCTCCTGAGCGCCGAGCACGACCGCCTCGTCGCCGACGCTCGCACCCGGGACGTCGGTGACGTCGATCGCGGTGAGATCCATCGACACGATGCCGGCGATCGGCGCGCGCCGCCCGCGCACGAGGACCTCGCCACGGTTCGACAGCGCGCGGGAGAGGCCGTCGGCGTAGCCCATCGCGATGGTCGCGATGCGCCGTTCGCCTCGCACCACGTAGGTGTGCCCGTAGCCCACCGCGTCGCCTTCGTGCAGCTCGCGCATCGCCACGATCTCGCTCTTCACACGCATGACCGGGCGCAGATCGAGCTCGACGCCACGCGGGAAGAAGGGTGAGTGACCGAAGAGCGCGAGGCCCGGTCGCACGGCGTCGTAGCGAGCCTCGGGGAAGGCGATCGCGCCCGCGCTGTTGGCGAGGTGACGGTAGCGCGGCGCGAGCCTGCGCTCGGTGGCTCGCTCGAGATAGCCTTCGAAGCGGCGCACCTGCGCGCGGGTCGGCTCTCGAGAGACCGCGTCGGCGCAGGCCAGGTGCGACATGAGCCCGTCGAGGCGCAGCTCCGGGAGCTCCGCGATGCGCGCGTAGAGCCCCTCGACCTCGCTCGGCGCGGCGCCGAGACGAGCCATGCCCGAGCCGACCTTGAGGTGG
>ERZ761602.747-NODE-747-length-65734-cov-6.582926_pt1 | contig 65734 bp, 69 predicted proteins | sample MGYA00512165_ERZ761602 | MGnify/ENA primary metagenome ERZ761602 (study PRJEB28899, sample SAMN02445085) | bioreactor sludge metagenome | biome: EBPR sludge; isolation source: Thorneside wastewater treatment plant | place: Australia: Brisbane, Thorneside Wastewater...
TTGGGGCAGCGACGTGATCGGCTCCACCGTCAGCTTCAGGCCCTTCTCCTGGATGACACCCGAAGACAGCGTGTGCCCGGCGTCGGCCAGCGTCGTCGAGAGATCCACGTCCGTCAAGCGGACATGGTCGCCGGCTTCAATCTGCACCAGGGACAGCAGCCCTTCCATCCACTGCCAGATGCGGTCCCACAGGCGCACCAGCCGCTGGATCAACTCGCCGGTGCGGCCGACCTTGGCCTCCGGCACGTCGTTGAGCTCGGCCAGGGCGATGATGGCCTGCGCCAGCGGGAAGCGGATCTTGCCGGCGGCCTCGGTGAGCATGTGCATCTTGAGGTCGTCCAGACGCTTCAAGTGCGTGACGTCGCGCAGGACCATCACCCAGCCTTCGCGGTTGTCCGGCTGGGCCAGGGTGGTCAGGCTGATCATCAAGACGAGATTGTCACCCCAGGGCACTTCCATCGTCGCCGGGCGGCGGCCGCCAACCGACTGCCAGTTCTGCACCAGCGTCGCCAAAGAGGGCGGCAAGCGGCCGGCGCTCGGCTGGCTGGTGAGTTCCGGCTGGCGCAGCAGCCGGGCGGCGGCCGGGTTGATCACGGTCAGCGCGCCTTCGGCGTCGGCGGCAATGATGGCGTCGCCGGTATGGGCGATGATCGCCTGGAGGCGGTCGGCCTCCAGCGCCAGCTTGGCCTGCAGCTCCTCGCGTTCCAGGCGCAGGCGCCGGTGCGCGGCCGCGCGCTCCACAGCCACCGACAGCTCGCCGATGACTTCCAGCGGCTTGAGCAGGTAATCGTAGGCGCCGTCAGCGCGCATCGCCGAGATGGCGGTCTCCAGCGTCGCCGCGGCCGTGATCACCACCACCTGCAGGTGATCTTCGAATTTGCGGACCTCGCGGATCAGCTCCAGCCCGCTCATGTTCGGCATCATCAGGTCGGTGACCATGACCGCGAACGGGCCGCGTCCCCGCAGGATCTGCAAGGCCTCCAGGCCATCGCGGGCTACTTCCACGGTGTAGCCGCGGCGCTGGAGGTGCGTCGCCATCAAGCTGCGAAAGGCGTCGTTATCGTCTACAACCAGGACGCGTTCAGCCGACATACGCTCCGTCTCCCGCAGACAAATTGGCCTCCGGCTGGGTAACCGGTAAGCGGATGCTAAAGGTGGTCCCACGCCCCACCGCGCTAGTCACCGTGATCTCGCCGTGATGACGGGCGATGATCCCATAGCTCACCGACAACCCCAGGCCGGTCCCCTCGCCCTCCGGCTTGGTGGTGAAGAAGGGGTCGAAGATGCGGCGCAGGTTTTCCGGGGCGATGCCGGTGCCGGTGTCACGCACCTCGATAACGACGTCCGAGCCATCCGGCTGCAAACGCAGGACCAATTCGCCGCCGCTGGGCATGGCCTGGACGGCGTTCTGGATCAAGTTGACGAGCACCTGTTCGATTTGCTGCGCGTCGTACATGACGTGCACGGCCGTGTCCGGCAGTTCCAGCCGCGGGTGCACGCGGCCCTTGCGCACCAGGTACTCGGTCAGGCGCAGGGCGGCCTGCAGCGTCTCGCGCAGGTCGCGCACCCCCATCTCGGGCGTGGACTGGCGCGCGAACTTGAGCAGGTCGCTGACGATGGTATTGGCGCGGGAGGCGTTGTCCCGGATGAGCACCAACTGCTCGCGCGTGAAGGCCGTCAGGTCATCCTCTTCCTGGAGGATCTCGGACAGGCCCTTGATGACGGCCAGCGGGTTCTTGACGTCATGGACGATGCCGGCCGTCAGTTGACCCACGGCGGCCAGTTTCTCGGACTGAACCAGCTGCTGCTGGGCCGACTGCAGCTTGGCGTTGCTGTCGGCCAGCTCACGATTGCGCTGGACGGTCTCCTGGTACAGCCGGCGCGCCTCGGCCGTCCGCTCGCGCAGGCGCGCGATCATCGTGTCAAAGGCCTTGGCCAGGTCGCCGATCTCGTCCCGGCGCTGAACCTTGGATTGCTGGTCCAGGTCGCCGCCAGCGACCGCCTGCGAGACTGAGCGCAGGCGCAGGATCGGCGCGGCGATGTAGTGCGAGAGCGCCAGCCCGGCCACGATCATCACCGCCGTGCCCACGCCGAAGATCAGCGCGAAGGTGTCCCGGCTGGTGATCTCGGTAGAGACGATGTAGTCGCTGCGCAAAGCCACGGCTACCACGCCCACGCGCTGCTCGCGCACGATCAGCGGCGCATACAGCAGCTGGTACTGATAACCGTACAGCGTGCGCTCTTTGATCACCGAGGCGCCCAGGAAATCGGCCTCCACCGCCGTCAGTTCCAGCAGGCCGGTGCCCTCGTCCGGCGGGATCAGGGTCATGGCCGTGATCTTGCCGTTCTCGTCCAGGGCGATCACGCCGTGGGATTGGGCCTGCGTGTTCAGCTCGGCGAGCAAGGTCTCCAGACGGGTGCCCATCAGCATCCCGCCGACGATCTGTCCGGCCGCGTCCCGGACGGGCGCGCTCGTGAACAAGAAGGCGCCGCTTTGCAGGCCGCGCACGCCCGCGAACTTGTCACCCACCTCATCCAGGTCGCCGTTTAACACCCGGGTCACCAGCGGCTCGCGCGACAGGTCGGCCTTGCTGGTGAGCGTGTAGCTGATTTCATCCGGGTTAAGGATGTAGGTCCGTTCCTCGATCCCGGCGCGGTTCACGACGGTCAGGACCTCGATCCGGTCATTGAGGACCAGCGGGCCGAGCAGACGGTCCAGAGCGTCCAGGTCCTCGTCGGCCATGGCCTGGGGCACGCCGTCGGTATTGGCCAGGCGGCGCAGCGTGTCCAGGTGGGCGCGCTCCCGGCGGACGAGGCCGTCCGCGACCACGCGGCTGGCCTCGCTCAACTGGCTGAAGAAGCGCTCGCGGGCCGAGGCCGCCACCAACCGCATGACGATAAAGATGCCGATGATGGCCGTCAGCAGCGTTAACAGCACATAGGGCACGATCAGCGTGGTCCGCAACGTGCTGGGCAACGCGATCCTGGGCCGCCGCTGCGCGGGCACCGCCGCGTCTGGGGCCGGGCGCACCACCGACTCCGGGAGTTCTCCGGGTTTGGCGCCAGTGACGGCAGGTTCAGTTGTCAGAGGTTTCTCAGACAAGGGTGTGACAGCCACAACATTACCTAACGTCCACGATCCTAGGACCCGGCGTTGGCTTACACTTGTACGCCTCGACCATCGTATTCTACACCAACCTAATTAAGGATCAGTTGGAGGCTCAATAGAATCAACCAAAGGTCCTACTCGACGGGGCGCCCTCCGGCCGAAGTATTGTTGGGGAATCGCTGGTTTTGACCCGGCGCTGGCTTCTCAGCTGGGCGGCTGGCTGGCTGGCCTGGCCAGAACCAGTCGAATCATACTCATAATCTGGAAATGCGCCTCTATCAGCCCACGGCGGTCTAGCGCAGGCGCAGGGCCACCCACAGCGCCAGGGCATTGGCGACCAACGCCACGCCCAGCAGGGCCGCAAAGCCGAAAGTTGCCACAACCACGCCGCTCAGGCCGGTGGACAGGAGCGCGAGGCCCAGAAGCGAATTGGTGAAGCCCAGGTACAGGGAGCGGGCCTCGACCGGCGCGATCTCGAGCAGCAGCGGCTGCGTGGACACGCCCAGCCCGGACTCGCGCACACCGGCCAGCGCATAAGCTGGCAGCAGCCAGGCCGCCGCAACCGCCGGCGCCAGCGGCTGCCACCACGCGGTGACGAGCAGAGCCGCCACCGTCGCCGACATCAGCAGCCCGGCCAGGGTAGCGGCCCTCAGGATGCCGCGGTTGCCCAGCCGGGCAGCGAACCGGCCAAACACGACATTGGCCGCCAGGCTGGTGACCGTGTACGTGGCCAGATAGGCACCCACCATCGCCAATGACCCGCCCAGCCGGGTTTGCACATAGACCGCAAAGAAGGGTACGGCCGCCCCCGCCACCATCAGGCAGGCGCGCCAGGCCAGGAAGCGGCGGTAGGCGGCATCGCCGCGCAGGATGGCCCAGCCGCGGCGGACCTGGCTCCACACAGTGGCGCGCGGCTGGACGACCGGGTCAGGCGGTTCGGCAATCGCACTGAAGGTCCACAGCCCGGCCACCGCAAACGGGAGACCGAGGCCGAACAGCCAGCCGAAATTCTCCGGGAACTCCAACCCGAGCTGCTGATCCAGCAAGCCGCGCACCACGCCCGCCGCCCCCAGGGCCGCCAGGCCGCCCAGGAAGAGGCGCCAGGCGAAGAAGACAGCCCGCCGGTTGGGCGGGATGGTCTTGCCGACGACCTCCATGAAAGCCAGGCCGCCGGCCCCGCTGGCCAGGGCGTACAGGCCGAAAGTCCCGAAGAAAGCCGCCAACAGCCAGCCCGGATCACGGATCACGAAGACGGCCGCCGCCATCGCCGCCCAGGCGCCGGCTCGCAACAACGCCGTGCGGCGGTAAAGGCCCAGCTTGTGCGGAAGACTCTGGACATAGCCCGACAACCACACCTGGGGCAAGAACCAGCCGCCATCGCGCAGCGGGGCCACCAGGCCGATCAGAATGGGCGAGTCGGTGAGGCGGCTGACGAAGGCCACCAGGACCAGGGTCGGGTCGATCAGCGTTTCCGCCAGGGTGAAGAACAGGCCGTTCAGCACGCCCAACACGAAGTTGCGCGCGCCGGTCTGGGCGGGCCGGAAGGGGATCACAGCCGCCGAGTATAGCATGGTGCCCTGGCCCGTCCGACCTATTTCCTACACTTTGGATTGCGCCCCATCCGGGTCACCGCTATAATGGTCGGACACTTTCACGGAGCCGCCGGCGCTGTGTTTGACACTCACAAGATAACCCGCTCGATGTCGACGCGCATGCAGGGCCAAGGCGACAGCAGCCTGAAGCCCGGGGCCGTCCTCCAGAACCGCTATTCCATCATCCGGGTCCTTGGCGTCGGCGGCATGGGCTCGGTCTACCAGGCCCGTGACCTGCGCTTCCCCAACGCCACCAAGTTCGTGGCCGTCAAAGAGATCATCAATATTGCGGACCCGAGCATGCGCGAGATGGTGGTCCGCATCTTCGAACGCGAGGCCAATACCCTGGCCTCGCTCGACCACCCCGCCATCCCCAAGATCTACGATTACTTCAACCAGGGCGACCGCTCCTTCCTGGTCATGGAGTTCATCGACGGCAAAGACCTGGAAACGTACGTCAATGACTCGTCGGAAATGCTGAATGAGGAGCACGTGGTCGAGTGGGCGATTGAGCTCTGCGACGTGCTCTCCTACCTGCACAACCATAAGACCAAAGACAGCCAGGCCGAACCCATCATCTTCCGCGACCTCAAGCCGTCTAACCTGATGCTGGATCAGCACGGCAGCATCCGGCTGATCGACTTTGGCATCGCCCGCAACTACCAGGCCGGCCAGAAGGGCACCATGATCGGCACCGAGGGCTACTCGCCGCCCGAGCAGTATCGGGGCGAATCCAGCCCGGCCGGCGACATCTACGCCCTGGGGGCCACGCTGCACCATCTGCTCACCAAGCAGGACCCGCGCATCGAGCCGCCCTTCTCGTTCTCGGAACGGCCAGTGCGCAAGGCCAACCCGAACGTGAGCATGGAGTTGGAGGCCATCATCAACACGGCCCTCAACTACAACCCGGCCGACCGCTTCCCCAACGCCCAGGCGATGAAGGAAGCCCTGGTGGCCCTGCGCCGGCGCAGTTCCGGGATGCTCAGCCGCCCGCTGGGCACCGGCCGCCTCGACCTGGGCAACCTGGGCAAGGCGGGCGAGAGCACGGCCAGCCCAACGACGAGCGCGTCCGCCACCCCAGCCCGGGCCGAGGTCACCCCGCTGTGGGTTTTCAAGTGCGAGGACGAGGTCCGCGGCAGCCCGGTCGTCGGCAACGGCCTGGTCTTCGTCGGCGCTTACGACAACAACCTGTACGCGGTGACCGCTGCGGATGGCAAGCTGCTGTGGAAATACGCCACCGACGGCGGCCTGCCGGGCTCGCCGGCCATCCACCAGGACATCGTCTACATCGGCTCGGAAGACCGGCGGCTGCACGCCGTCTCGGCCAAGGCCGGCAAACTGCAGTGGACGTACTACGCCGACGCGCCTATCCGCTCCTCGCCGCGCGTGGCCGAGAACCACGTCTTCATCGGCGCGGACGATCATTACCTGCACGCCGTCAACACCGCCACGGGGCGCAAGGCCTGGCGTTTCCAAGCCAATGACGCCGTGCGCTGCCGCCCGGCCGTCACCAACGACCGCCTGTTCTTCGGCTGCGAAAGCGGCGAGTTCTACGCCATCGATCTGCGCGGCGAACGCAAGTGGCACTTCAAGGCCAAACGCGGGATCACGTCGTCGCCGCTGCTGGCCAATAACACCCTGTACGTCGGGTCGCTGGATGGCATGGTCTACGCGCTGGATGCCAGCTCCGGCTGGACGATCTGGCGTTTCCGCACCAACAAACCGATCCTGTCCTCGCCCGCGATCGACGGCAATCTGCTGCTGATCGGCTCAGCCGACAATTACCTGTACGCCGTCGACGTCCGCACCGGCCGCGAGGCCTGGAAGTTCCAGGCCGAAGGGCAGTTGAACTCGTCGCCGGCGGTCGGCAAGGGCGTGGTCTACATCGGCTCGGTGGACGGCTCCGTCTACGCCATCGAGACCGCCAACGGCAAACTACGCTGGCGCTTCAAGTCCGGCGGACCGGTGACGTCGTCGCCCACGCTGGCCAACGACATTGTCTACATCGGTTCGTTTGATCATTGCCTGTACGCGCTCACGGCTTAGTCCCGGAGATGGTCGTGGTCGAATTCTTCAAGAATCTGTTCCGTCCGAAGGAGCCCCTGGCCGCCCCCGGGGTTGGCTCGGCCGTCCGCCCCAGCGACCCGGATGCGACAGTGCCGCTGCCCGACCTCGGCAGCCGGCCGTCGCCGGACTCGCTCAAAAGCAAGCTGCCGCCGCCGTCGCGTTCGCGCTTCACGGTGGGCACCGCCCAGGACGTGGGCATGGTGCGTCCGCACAACGAGGACGTCCTGCTGACATTCACCGGGGAGCTGAACGGCCTGGAGCCGATGCCCAATCTCGGCCTGTTTATCGTGGCCGACGGCATGGGCGGCCACTCGCTCGGTGAACGCGCCAGTGCGCTGGCGGCGCGCTCCATCGCCCAGGTGGCGCTGCAGCAAATCCTGCCGTCGCTGCTGGCCGACCCGGCCGGCGACGTGGAACGCCCGCTGCTGACCGAAGTGATGGAGTCCGCGGTGGCGGCCGCCAACCGCACCGTGGTGGCCGGCGTACCCGAAGGCGGCACCACCCTGACCAGCGCGCTGATCATCGGCGACCAGCTGGTCCTGTGCCACGTCGGCGACACGCGCGGTTACCTGATCACCGACAACCATTTCGAGCAGCTCACGCGCGACCACTCACTCGTCCAGCGCCTGAAGGAGCTCGGCCAGATCACCGACGACGAAGCCGCCGTCCACCCGCAGCGCAGCGTGCTCTACCGGGCCGTGGGCCAGGGTGACGGGCTGGAGGTCGACGTGATTTCGCGCCGGCTGACGCCGGGCACGCTGCTCCTGATCTGTTCGGATGGCCTGTGGAGCCTGGTGCCGGACACCCTGCTGCTGGAGATCATCCGGCAGGCCACCAGCCTCCAGGCCGCCTGCGACGCGATGGTGAAAGCCGCCAATGACGCCGGCGGACCCGATAACATCACGGTCGTCATTGTGCAGATGCCGGGCTGAGGCCCGGACCGGCGGCCGGTTGGAGCCAAGCGCCCCCGGGGGTGGTGCGCTGGCCGCCACACCGCCGTGGATTCCCGCCGGACGCCGGCGCCGCAGCGCCTGAGCCCGGCGAATCGAAATTGATGAACCACCACCACGTTCTGCTCGGCTAACTCCGTGGCGTATGCCCAACGCTGACCTGTACGGCTTGCTCGGCATCCCGGCGTCCGCGACCCCGGACGACATCAAGCTCGCCTACCGCGGGGCGGCCCGCCGCTTTCACCCTGACACCAACGGCGGCCCGGGCGCTACGGAAGAATTCAAGCTCATCGCCGAAGCGCACGCCATCCTGAGCGACCCGGCCCAGCGCGCCCGTTATGACGCCAGCCTGAAACAGGGCAGCCCCGGGCCGGCGCTGGCGCTGCGCTCCCTGCTCAGCCGCGAGAAGGTCCCGGTCCTGGCTGAGCCCCAGGTCGTCTATGCGCTGGTGGACGTCCGCCCCACCCTGCCGGCGGGCGAAATCCCCACGCCGCCCATCAACCTCTCCCTGGTCATCGACCGCTCCACCTCGATGCAGGGCGACCGGCTCGACCAGGTCAAGACCGCGGTCGCCCAGTTGATCGACAGCCTGCGCGAGAACGACACGCTGGCCGTGATCACGTTCAGCGACAAGGCCGAGGTGATCGTCTCGCCCCAGCGCAGCACGCCCGAGCAGAAGACGATGGCCAAGGCCAAGGTCAGCACCATCCACGCGGCCGGCGGCACCGAGATCCTGCGCGGCCTCCTGCGCGGCCTGATGGAGCTGCACCAGCACCTCAGCCCGAGTTCGGTCAACCATCTGATGCTGCTGACCGACGGGCAGACCTACGGCGACGAGGGCGACTGCCAATTGCTGGCGGCGCTGGCCGCCGCCGACGGCGTCTCCCTCAGCGGTCTCGGGCTGGGCGACGAGTGGAACGACAAGTTCCTGGATGAGCTCGCCAGCGCCACCGGCGGCTCCACGGCTTTCCTGGCGGCGCCGGATCAGGTGGCCAAATTCCTGCAAGACAAAGTCCGCGGGCTCGGCGCCGCGTTCGGCGAGCGCCTGGCCCTGCGCATCCTGCCGGACCAAGGCGTCAAGCTGCTCCAGGCTTACCGGGTAGCGCCCGAGCCCGGCCCGCTGGCGGTGGACGAGTCGCCGCTGTTGATCGGCAGCCTGCCCAAGGAGCGGAGCCTGAGCCTGCTGCTCAAGTTCCTGCTGCCGCCGATCAGCGAAGGCCCGCGCCCGATCGCGCGGCTGGCCCTGTACGGCGACGTGCTCAGCCTGAACCGGCGCGGCGAACGCGCCACCGAAGACCTGGCCGTGACGGCGCTCGCCAGCTTCCAGGCGGTGGCGCCGCCGCCGGCGCTGGTGGACGCGCTCAGCAAGCTCTCGCAGTACACGCTCCAGGAGCGGGCCTGGCAGAAGGCGGCCTCCGGCGATATCGGCGGCGCGACCCGCCTGCTTTCCACCCTGGGCACCCGCCTGCTCTCGGCCGGCCAGGCCGACCTGGCCAAAATGGCGATCGCCGAAGCCAAGCGCCTGGAGCGCACGCACACCCTGTCTGAGGACGCCAAGAAGCGCATCAAGTACGGGACGCGGGCATTGATGCTGCCCGCCCCGGCTTCCGGCTCCGGCCGCCTGCATTCATGATTACGTGTCTGGCCTGCCGCAACCAGGAATACGAAGGCGAGCTCTTCTGCTCCAACTGCGGCGCGCGCCTGTGGGGCGCGAGCGGCGAGACGCTGCCGACAATCACGTTCGACACCAACCGGCTGCGCGAGATCTCCAAGCCGCTGGCCACCACGGCGACGACCGGCCACGACCTGAAGCCCGGCCAGATCGCCATCAGCGTCACCGGCACCGGGCAGAGCGTCCTGCTGGAGAGCCGGCCCGAGTACGTCATCGGCCGGGAGGGCCAGGAGCAGGATGTTCCGGACGTCAACCTGGGACCGTTCGGGGCGCGCGAGAAGGGCGTCTCGCGCAAACACGCCGTGCTGCGGGTGGACCGGCGTCAGCTGCTGCTGCTGGATCTGGGCAGCTCCAATGGGACCTGGCTCAACGGCTCCCAACTCGCGCCGCAGGAGCCGATCCGCCTGGAGAGCGGCGACGAGATCCGGCTAGGCAAGCTGCTCCTGAAAGTGTTCTTCAATTTATGACCCCGTGGGGGCGGTGTCACACGAGCGGAGACCGACATGGCCATCCAAGTCCTGATCCACATTGCCAATGAAGACCCGATCCTGGGCGAGCTGGAAAAGCTGCCGGCGTCCACGGACCTGATGGTCATGGTGCTCAACCCGCGCGCCCGCGACAACAAAGACTTGCGCTACCTGGCCCCGAACGTGACCCAGGTGATTTGGCCGATGACCCGGATCACGTTCATCGAAATCATGCCCGCCGCCGACGAAGAGAAGCTGGTGGGCTTCGTGCGCGAATGACGCGGCCGCGGGTGACGCGGCCGCGCATCAGCGGCGAACACTGCGCCTCCCTGGTCTGAGCTATGCCTGAAGCCCGCGAACGCCACCGCATCCTGGTCGTGGACGATGAGCCGCGCATGATCCGGTTCATCCGCCTGAACCTCGAGCACGACGGTTTCGAGGTGGTGGAGGCGGCGGACGGCCTGGCCGCTCTCAAGCAGGTGCGCGACACGCTGCCGGACCTGGTGCTGCTGGACGTGGCCATGCCGGAGCTGGACGGCTTTGAGACCCTGCGCCTGCTGCGCGAAGTGGCCAGCGTGCCCGTGATCATGCTGACGGCGCGCGCCGAGGAGGATGACCGGGTACGCGGCCTGGAGCTGGGCGCCGACGACTACGTCACCAAGCCCTTCAGCCCGCGCGAGCTGGTCAGCCGGGTCCGGGCGGTGCTGCGCCGGACCGAATCACCCGCGCCGGCCGAGAAATCCACGCTGACGATCGACGACCGGTTGAGCATCAACTTCGACCGGCGCGAGGTCCTCGCCAACGGCCAGCCCGTGAAGCTCCGCCCCACCGAGTACCGGCTGCTCTATCACCTCGTGCAGAACGCCGGCTGGGTGGTGCCGCACGACCAGCTGCTGGCCAAGGTCTGGGGCTACGAGTATCGCGAGGAGACGCACTACCTGCGGCTGTATATCAACTACCTGCGCCAAAAACTTGAGCCGGATCCCGCCAATCCCCGCTACATCCTGACGGAGCGCGGCGTCGGCTATCGTTTCGTCGATTTCCGGCGCGCCGACAAGAATTAGCCGTCGGGCGAGCGCGCCGCCCACCCAACCACCCAACAGAGTCGAGGTAAAACGCATGAGACAAGCCGCCGCATCACCCATTTGGAGATGGTTACTCATCATCCTCATCGTCCTGCTCGTCGGCGTGCCGGCCGTGCTGGCCGTCACCAGCCAGTTCGCCTATTTCCTGGAGAGGGTGGAACCGCAAGAGGTGGGCGTGCAGTTTCAGGGCGGCCAGATCAAGGGTATCGTCGGGCCGGGCGTCTACAGCGACTTCGGCCTGTACGTCGAGTTGAAGCGCGTGTCCAGCCAGGCCATCCCGTTCAACGTGCGCGACGAGGAGATCATCACCAAGGACAAGCAGCGCATTGGCCTGGTGGTCACCGGCGACGCGCTGCGGCCCGGCATCGCGCGCACCGACGTGCTGCTGGCGAACTGGGCCCAGTACAGCCAGCTCTACCTAGACGACATCGTCGCCCAGGAGCGCGTCAAGGCGCTGGCCCAGCAGGCCATGAAGGTCTGCGTCGGCGAGCGCCCGTTCGACGACGCCATCATCGGCACGGCCCGCGACGAGCTGCGCAACTGCATCGACGAGGAGTTGAGCAAACTGGCCGAGATCTACGGCTTCGTCATCCAGAACGTGGTGGTGCCGGAAGTGGTCCTCTCGCCGGAGGTCCAGGCCGCGCTGGACGCCATCGTCCAGAGCCGGCTGGAGACCGAGAAGGCCGCCCAAGACAAGCTGCGGGCCGAGGCCCAGGCGCAGGCCGAACAGGCCCGCCAGGAAGGCGAGATCCGCGTGGAGCAGAGCCGCATCCAGGAGGAGACCAAGCAGCAGACCATCCTGGCCCAGCTGGAGCGCGATAAGATCCAGGCCCAGCAAGCCGTGATCCAGGCCGAGAAAGCCAACGAGCTGGCCCGCGTGGAAGCCGAACGCCAGATCATCGAGGCGCAGAAGTCCAACGACCTGTTCGCGGCGCAGCAAGACCTGGAGATCAACCGCGCGCTGGCCCTGGCCGCGACCGAGAAGGCCAAGGCCGACCTGGCCATGCAGCTGGCCTTGGCCGAGATCTACGCCGAGAACCCGGCCTACCTGCAGCTCCAGATCGCCCAGGCCAACGCCAGCGCTCTGCAGCCCACCGACAAGATCATCTTCACACCCGAGGGCACGACGCCCACGATCGTCCTGCCCGGCCCGGGCATCACGCCCACCGTCAACACCGAGCCGCGTTAACGCGCGCGTGACTGAATCAAAAGGGCGGGCCGTGCGGCCCGCCCTTTTGGGTTGCCAGCCCTCAGCGCTCAGCGGCGGCGCGTCGCCTTGGGACGCGCCGCCGGGCCGCAGTGGCGGTCGAACCAGGCCAGCATGCGGTCCAGCCGGTCCACGCGGTGCAGCGGCTCGCCGGAGCGCGACATCTCATGGCCTTCGCGCGGGTAGCGGATGAAGATCACTGTGCGCTTGAGGCGCTTCAACGCGGCATAGAGCTGTTCGGCCTCAGACACTGGGCAGCGGTAGTCCTGGTCCTGGTGTTCGATGGCCAGCGGCGTGCGGATGCCGCGCACATAGGCCAGCGGCGACTGCTTCCAGAGCTTCTCCAAATCGTCGAAGCCCAGCGTCTCGAACTCGCGCTCCACCAGCTGCGGGATGTCGCTGGTGCCGAAGAACGAAGTCAGGTTGTACAGGCCGCGCTGCGCCCAGGCGCAGGCGAAGCGCTGGTCGCGGCTGACGATCCAGGCCGTCATGTAGCCGGCGTAGCTGCCGCCGGTGAGCGCCAGCCGGCGCTCGTCCACAAACCCCTGGGCCACCACCTGCTCCACCCCGGACAGGATGTCGTGCATGACGTGGTCACCCCAGTCGTTGCGGATGATGAGCGAGTGCGCCTCGCCGTAGCCGTCCGAGCCGCGCGGGTTGCAGAAGTAAACGGCGTAGCCGCGCGCGGCCTGCAGCTGCCATTCAAACCACATGGCCGGGATGGACGGCCCCCACATCACCCACGGCCCGCCGTGCATGCTCACCACCAGCGGGACCTTCTGGCCGCGGCGCAGGCCGGGCGGCTTGAGCAGCCAGCCCTGGATGCGGCGGCCGTCCGGGGCCGTGTGCCAGACTTCCTCGATCGGGGCGACCTGGCGGCCGGCCAGGAATTGGTCATTGAAGCGCGTCAGACGCTGCTCGGCGCGGCCAGCCGGGTTGGTCAGGTAGACGTCGCCGGGCCGCTCCGGCGTATTGGCCACAAACGCGATCGCGCCGGCCTGATCCAGGCTGAAGGACAGCAGATTGCGCCGGCCCTTAACCACCGCTTCGATCTTGTCGCCGGCCAGGCTGGCGCGATACAGGTGCGTGCTGCCGCGGTCGTTGACCAGAAAGTAGATCCAGTGTGAATCAGCCGACCAGCGGAAATCCCCAACGCCGCGGTCAAAACTGAAGGTCAACTCGCGGGCGGCGCCGCCGCCCACCGGCAGAACCGCCAGCCGTGCGCGCTGGCCCCACGAGCCCTCGTCCGGCGTCCGCACCGTGGCAATCCAGCGCCCATCCGGCGAGACCCGGGCGTCGAAGTAATCAAAGCCAGGGTTGGTCAGGAACTTGTACGGTTTGCGGCCCTTGGCCGGCACCGGCACGCGCACCACCGCCCGGTAGTTCCACGGGTCGTGCTCGGGCTCGCGGCCCTGGATGGAGAGGAGGGCGGCGCCGTCCTTCGTCCACGTGATCGTGTCGAAGTCCAGTTCGCCATCGGTCAGCCGGCGCGCCGGCCCGGGCGCCGGCTCCGGCGTCGACGGGACCGCGATCACATAGACGTGCGTGCGTCGGTCGTCGAAGAACTCGGTGCCGGAGCGGTACGGCAGGCGCGTGATGACGCGCGGGTCGGACTTCTTCTTCTCGGCGTCGTCCTGGCGCTCTTTGCGCTGGCGCGCCTCCAGGGCGTCGGCTGGCGGCGGCGCCGCGGTGCCGGCGTCCTCTTTTGCGCGCTCCTCGGCGTTGACGTCCGCCAGGAAGGCCAGGCGCCGGCCGTCCGGACTCCAGACCGGGTTGCGCGCGCCGTTGGGCTGGGCCGTGAGCGGCCGGGCCTCGCCGCCGGCCACGTCGATCAGGTGGATCTGCGGCCGGTCGCCGCGCGCCGACACAAAGGCCAGCGTCCGGCTGTCCGGCGACCAGCGTGGCTGCGTGTCCGACTTCGGCCCAAACGTGAACTGGCGCGGCTTGGCCGACCGGTCGGCCAGATCAATCAGCCAGATGTGGCGCTCATACTGGTTGCCCAAGCGGTCGATCGTCACGCGGACGAAGGCCAGGCGCCGGCCGTCCGGGCTGATTTGCGCGTCTTCGACCGATTGCAGTTCATACAGGTCTGGAGCGGTGAAAGGTTGTGGGGTGGCCAATGCGGGCTCCTATCTGTGAACGCCGGGCGGGCGGGCCGAGGGCCGCTCACTCGCCCAGCGGTTTGTAGAGTGGTTGGTCCTTGGCCCGGGCGCGGCACTCCGGGCACGGGCAGAGTTCGCGCAGGTACGGCCAGGTATACAGGCCGGTCTTGTGGCCGTCAGTCCACTCCGGCGCCAGGGCGTAGTTGCCCACCGGCTCCAGGCGCGCGATCTCATAGCTCTTGGCGCGGGCGAGCGGGATCGTCAGCAGCAGATTGTCGACGTCCGGGGGCTTGCCCATGTTGTCATGGCCGCCGCGGCACTCGACGCACGGGCAGCCTTCGCGCAGGAAGTCCCAAGGGTAGGTGCTGTGGTGGCCGTCATCCCAGGCCACGTTCAGCAGTCGTTTTCCACGATCGAGGGTGAGGGCAGTTGGTCTTGGCATAGCGGTTGGATTCGGACAGGAGGGCTGGCGCTCAGGGGCCCTGGACGACCTGTAAGTAGTTCTGAACACCCCAGCCGAAACGTGAGCCGGTGGCGGGGTCCACCAAGTACCACCAGACGAAGCCGTCCGCTTCGGTCGGGCCGGCCTGCACCTGGAAGACCTCGCGCTCGAGGGCCAGATAGTTGACGCCGGCCTGCAGGCTCGGCTCCGAGCGCAGGTTCAGGAAACCGGCATCGCCGGTCCCGGTGACCTGGACGTAGGCGCCGATCTGGACGTCGCCGGGCGGAGGCGCCGGCGGGGTTGCGGTGGGTGGTTCGGCCACGCCCCCCGGAGGCGTAATCGGAACGGCCGGCGCGGTGGCGGCGGCCGGGACGGCGGGCGCCGTCACCAGCGCCACGGTCGCGGTCGGCCGCGGGAGGTCGGCGCTGCGCGTCAACGCGGCGGCGGCCGCGAAGACGAGCGCGGCCAGCAGGCAGGCCGCCGCCACCAGTCCCAGCAGCCACCAGGGGATAAAGCCGGCCGAGTCGCGCGGCGGCGGCGCTGCGGATCGCACGGGTCAGGCCTCGGCGTCGAAACGCGCCACCAGGACGGTGATGTCGTCGAAGGCCGGCGCGTCGCCGCGAAACTCAAAGACGTCGTTGAAGATGGCCGAGCACACGATCTTGGCCGAGGCCGTGCGCTGGCGCTCCACCAGGGCCACCAGGCGCTCTTCCGTGTAGGCGTTGTTGTCGCGGTCCACGGCGTCCGGCACCCCATCGGAGTAGGCCACCAACAGGTCGCCGGGCCGCAGGTCCACCTGACGCTCCTCCAGGCTGAGGTCCGGCCACATGCCCAGGAAGCGCCCATCCGCGTCCAGGTGCTCCGGCGGGCCGCCGGCGGCCCGGAAGAGCAGCGGCTTGTCCTGGCCGGCGCGCACATAGCGCAGGCGGCCGGTGTTCACGTCCAGGAGGCCATAGAAGACGGTGACGAACATGTCGTCGTTGGTGGAGACTTCCATCAGGCCGTTGTGCACGGCCAGCGCCACCTCGGCCGGCGACAGGCTGCGCCGGGCATGGGCCAGAAAGAGCGTGCGGGTGACGGCCATGATCAGGGCGGCGTGGACGCTCTTGTCTGAGACATCGGCCATCAGCAGACCAAGATGGTCGTCGTCCACGCGGATCACGTCATACAGGTCGCCGCCGACGTGGCGGGCCGGCACGTTGCGGCCGAAAAACGAATAGCCCTGGGCGGCCGGAAACTTGGACGGCAGCAAGCTGCGCTGAACCTCGCCCGCGATCTCCATCTCGTGCTCGAGCTTCTCCTTTTGCACCAGCTCGGCCTGGGCGGCCTTGAGCTCGTCGTAGGCGCGCCGCAGCTCGTCGTTCTTGCGCGTCAGATCGGCGATGGTGGCCTGGCCGGAGGCGCGCACATTCGAGACGAAGCGCCGGATCATGGCCATGGCCAGCTGCGGGCTGTTGCTGAGCAGCTGCTGGAACTCGTCTTCCGAGATCTCCAGCAGCGTGGACTTGGTCGTGGTGGTGACGGTGGCCGTGCGCGCCTTCTTCTCCAGCAGGGCCATCTCGCCGAAGAACTCGCCGGGGCCGCGCATCGTCAGCAGCCGCTTGGCGTGATCGCCAAGCTTCTGGGTGATCTCCACCTGGCCGTCGGCGACGATGTAGAAGATGTGCTCCAGCTCGCCTTCATAACAGAGGGTGTGCTCGGCCGGATAGACTTGCGCCACGCAGGCGGCGGTCAGCGCCTGCACATCGGCTTCGGCGACGCCCGGAAACGCCTGGCGGAGGATGGCCGGGATATCGGGCGCGGTACGGAGCGGGGCGCCGTCAGATTGGTTGGCTTGAGTCATGGCTGGCGCTCCCCGACGCTTAACCCCGGCGCTTGGCGGGCTTGGCGCCGCGCCCGGCGGTCGTCGGCTTCTTGGGCTTAGGGTTGGCCTTGGCCGGCTGGCTCGGCCGCGCCGAGGCGTTGCCGCCCTTGGCCTTGGTCTTGGTCTTGGACGAGGCCGCGGCCGCCGCGCCCTGGCTGGCGGCGGGCTTAGCGGGCTTAGCGGGTTTGGCCGGTTTGGCGTTGGGACGAGCCGGGGCCGCCGCCTTGCCGATGGCCGGCGGAGCTTCAGCCGGAGCAGCGGCGGGGGCCGGCGCCGAACTCAATTCCGCCGGGCGGGCCGTGCGCGGGCGCCGGTGGCCGCGTTCATCCAGCCATTGCAGCAGCCGTTCGATCGGCCAGGCGTTGATGACGTTCTCGGCCGTGGCCCAGCCGCGCCGGGCCGTGCCGACTCCGTAGTGGGCGAAGTTGAAGTGGTCCGGGTGGTGGGCGTCGGTGTTGATGGCCAGCCGGCAGCCCAACTCCAACGCGCGCTTGATGTGGACGTCGTCCAGGTCCAGGCGCTGCGGGTTGGCGTTGACTTCCAGGGCCACGCCGCTCTCGGCCGCCGCGCGCAGCACGGCCTCCATGTCCAGATCGGCCCCTTCCCGATCCGGCAGCAGGCGGCCGCTGGGATGGCCGATGATGTCCACGTGCCGGTTGCGGATGGCGTTGAGCAAGCGCTCGGTGATGCGGTGCCGGTCCTGGCGCAAGGAGGTGTGCAGCGAGGCCACGACGATATCCAGGTCCTCGAGCACGTCGTCGCTGTAATCCAGGTGGCCGTCGGCGCGGATCTCCACCTCGGCCCCTTGCAGCAGGCTGAAACTGGTGCCCAGCTCGGCCTGGACGCTGTCGATCTCGCGGCGCTGCTGGCGCAGGCGCTCCACCGTCAGCCCGCCGGTCACCCCCAGGCTCTGGGAGTGGTCGGTGATCGCCAGGCAGCGCAGGCCGCGGGAGCGCGCCGCCTGAGCCATCTCGCGGATGCTGGCCTGCCCGTCGCTCCACGTCGAATGGGCGTGCAGGTCGCTCTGCAATTCGCGCAGCTCCACCAGCTTGGGCAGCTTGCCCAGGCGGGCGGCCTGGATCTCGCCGCGGTCCTCGCGCATTTCCGGCGGGATGTAGGCCAGCCCGACCGTGCGGTAGACTTCGGCTTCGGTGGCGCACAAGAGCTCGCCGCCATCTTTGCGCTGGAAGGCGTTCTCGCTCAGCGACAGGCCCTTCTCCAGGGCCAGCTCCCGGACGCGGACGTTGTGGTCCTTGCTGCCGGAGAAATACTGCAGCGCCGTGCCGAAACGGTCCGGCGACAACACGCGCAGGTCGGCTTGCAGGCCGAGATCCAGCTCCACCGAAGTCTTGGTGGGGCCTTGGGCCAGCACCCGCGCCACCTGCGGATGGGTGACGAAAGCCGCCATCACCGGCCGGGCATCTTCGGCGCCCACCAGAAAATCCATGTCGCCGATGGTAGCGCGCATCCGGCGCAGGCTGCCGGCCACTTCGGCGACCTTGACGCCCGGCAGGCCGCGCAGGTACTTGAGGATATCCTGGGCCACCGGCCAGACCTGCCCGAGCGGCATCCGGCCAGTGGCGTGGCGCCGCGCCTCGATGCCGGTCAGGATCTTGGCCTCGGTCTTTTCGCCCAGGCCGGCCAGGTTGCGCAGCTTGCCGGTGCGGGCCGCCAATTCCAACTCTGGCAGCGTGGTGACGCCCAGCTTCTTCCAGATCAGGGCCACCCGCTTGGGGCCGAGGTCCGGCACGGTGAGCAGCTCGGCCAGGCTGACCGGCACCTCCTGCTTCAGACGCTCAAAGAAGGTCAGCCGGCCGGAATTGAGCAGCTCGTCCACTTTGTCGGCGATGGCCGGGCCGATGCCCGGGATCTCGCGCAGCCCGCCCTCGCGCCAGACGTCGCGGATCGGCCGCGAGAACTCGCGGAAAGTGTCGGCCGCGCGCCGGTAGGCGAGCACCTTGAAGATGACCTCACCCTTGATCTCCAGCAAATCGGCGATGGTGGCGAAAATGTGGGCGAGTTCTTTGTTGGTCATAGGGATCCCAACCCGCTGTTCGTCGGCCACAGCCAGGGTGCGCTTACTGATTAGGCCCCGCGAAGTTCTGGATCAACAGCCACTGCCGGCCGTTATAGCCAATCCCGATGCCGACCGCCACGTAGTTCGGGCTGAGGATATTGCGGGCATGCGGCGGGTCCGTCATGAACCACCCCATGGCCACATCCACAATCGCCGGCGGACTCTTGATCGAACCGTACCAGTTTTCGCCCAGATAGGGGCTGGTGTAGCCGGCCGCTCGCATCCACTCACGGGCGAGCGGCGCGCCCGTGACCGGGTCGTTATGACCAGTGTAACCGCGGGCGACCATGTCGGCGACGCGGGCGCGCGCGATTCCCATCAACGTCTCGTCCCGCGCCAAGGGCGCCACGCCTGCCGCCGCCCGCTGGGCGTTGATCAAGTCGATGGTGTATTGCTCCGCTGCGGCAGCGTCGCCGTCCAGCCCAGCCGTGGGCGCGACGGGCGTCGGCAGCGGGGCCTGGACCACTTCCGGCGCGGTCGTGGGCGCCGGCACGATGACGTCTGGCGCGGCGGGCTGGACCAGGGCAGCCACCGCCGTCGCGCTGGGTTCGGTTGTCGCCGTGGCCGTCGCAGCCAGAACAGGTGTTTCGGTCGCCCTCGGCGTCACTGTCGCCGTAAAGGTCGCCACGGCCATGGCGAACGCTGGTAAGGTGGCCGTGGCCGCCGGCGTTGGCGTCAACGGCTGGATGGTGCAGGCCGCCAGGCTCAACGCCGTCGCCGCCAGCGCACCAGTCAGGATCGGCCCTTTCACGCGGGGATTATACTGGATTTCAAATCTGACGCCCGTGTTATACTGGGCTCGCCGCCGGGCCCACCGCCGCCAACTGCTGGAGGCCGGAGTGCGATATTCCTCCCCACCTGATCCAAAATCCTATGCCGAACAAGTGTATGCCTGGGTACGCCAGATACCGGCCGGCCGGGTAGCCACCTATGGTCAGATCGCGCTGCTGATCCCGCCGCCGGCCGGCGTCACCGCCGACGATTATCGCCGGGCAGGCGCAATCTGGACCGGCGGCGCGATGGCGAATGCCCCGGACGACGTCCCCTGGCAGCGCGTCATCAACAGCCAGGGCAAGATCAGCACCCGCCCGGGCCTTGGGCCGGCCGTCCAGCGCAACCTTCTGGAACAGGAGGGCGTCGTCTTCGACGCCAAGGACCGGGTGGATCTCAAGCGGTACGGCTGGACCCCCGGCCAGGACAGCGCCGACCAGCCCAGCCTGCTCTAGGCCTCCGGCCGCCGGGCCGGTGTTTTCCGCGCCCAATCAGCCTCCAGCCAAAACCCGTGTTCAGGGACCGGAAGCATGCCGTTGCACGAGTCGGTCGCCAACCTGCACTGCCACACGCCTTACTCGGATGGGGAGTGGTATCACGCCGAGATCGCCCAGGCGGCCCTGGCCGCCGGCCTGGACATGGTCTGCGTGACCGACCACAACGTATGGGTGAAGGGGCCGGAGCGTTACTACCACAAAGAGGACCGGCGCGTTTTGTTGCTGGTCGGCGAAGAGATCCACGACCCCACCCGGCGCCCCCAGGTCAACCACCTGCTCGCCTACAACCACCAGAGCGAACTCGCCGACCGGGCCGCGGACCCGCAGCGCCTGATCGACGCCGTGCGGGCCGCGGGCGGCCTGGCCTTTCTGGCCCACCCCTTCGATAGCTCGGTCTTCGGCGCGGACCCCATCCGCTGGGTGGACTGGGACGTGGACGCGTACACCGGGTTGGAAATCTGGAACTACATGTCGGACTGGGCGCGGCTGCTCACGTCCCGGCCGAACGCCATCCGCTACGCGTTCAACCCCGAGCTCGGAGTGAGCGGACCGGCGCCCGAGACGCTGGCCAAATGGGACGCGCTCACGCTGGCCGGGCGGCGCGTGGTGGGCATCGGCAACGCCGACGCCCATGCCAACGTCTACAGCCTGTGGGGGCTGACGCGCTGCCTGTTTCCCTACGAGTTCCTGTTTCGCCAGGTCAACACCCACCTGCTCACGCCGGCGCCGCTGACGGGCGAGGCCGCCGCCGACCGCGATCTGCTGATGCAGGCGCTGGCGCAGGGCCACGCCTTCGTCGGCTACGACGGTCTGGCTGACACGCGCGGCTTCCGGTTCACGGCCAGCGGCGACCGCGGCGCGCTGCTGATGGGCGACGAGGCCGCCAACCGCGGCGGCCTGACGCTCCAGATCGCGGCCCCGCAACCCGCCCGGCTGCGCCTGCTGCGCGACGGGCGCGAAGTGCTGCAGCGCGAGGCCCAGACTCTGACGCACGTCCTGCCGCCCGGCGAGACCGGCGTGTTCCGGGCCGAGGCGCACCTGGCCTTCAAGGGGCGGCTGCGCGGCTGGATTTACAGCAACCCCATCTACATCCGCGCCTGAGCGCGGCCGATCAGCACAGCGTGGCCGGCCCGCCCGGCGCGCCGAGGAGACACGACTATGGAGTTGGGACTGAAGAACCGGGTGGCGCTGGTGGCCGCCTCGTCTAAGGGGCTGGGGCGGGCCTGCGCCCACGAGCTGGCCAACGAGGGCGCGCGGGTGGCCATCTGCGCCCGGGACGGCGCCGTCCTGAACGCGGCTCGGGACGCCATCGCCGGGGACACCGGAGCGGAGGTGCTGGCCGTCGTCGCCGACCTGACCAAGCCGGATGATTGCGCGCGCGTGGTGGCTGAGACCGTGGCGCGCTTCGGCGGCCTGCACATCCTGGTGACCAACGCCGGCGGCCCGCCGGCTGGCTACTTCATGGAGTTCGACGACAGCGCCTGGCAGGCGGCGGTCAACCTGTCGCTGATGAGCACCGTGCGCCTGATCCGCGCCGCCCTGCCCCACCTCAAAGCCGCGCGCTGGGGCCGCCTCATCAACATCACCAGCCTGAGCGTCAAAGAACCGCTGGACAACCTGATCCTGTCTAACTCGGTGCGCGCCGCCGTGCACGGGCTGGCCAAGACCCTGGCCAACCAGCTGGCGCCGGACGGCATCACGGTCAACAACGTCATGCCCGGCTACACCCAGACCGACCGCATCAACCAGCTGGCGGCCGCCAACGCGGCCAAGAGCGGCCAGACGGCCGAGGCGGTGTTGGCGGAGATGGGCAAGCCCATCCCCATGGGGCGCGTCGGCCAGCCGGAGGAGTTCGCGGCGCTGGTGGCCTTCCTGGCCTCCGAGCGCGCCAGCTACATCACGGGCGTCAGCGTGCCCGTGGACGGCGGCCGCATCCGGGCTTCGTTCTGAGCGGCGCCGCGCTAACGCGGCGGATCATCGCCGGCGCGGTCCAGGCAGATCAGCCGGAACATGATCACCAGGAACACGGCCGTCCCGGCCAGGGCGACGGCCACTTCCCAGGGTCCCGGGGCGGCGCCATGCAGAAGCGGGCGGAGATAGACGGGGCTCATGGGCCGGGGTGCGGCGCTCTCAGAGTGTCTGTCCGCTGAAAAACGGGCCGAAGTCGGCCAATGCCATTGACTTCGACCCGTCCAGGGCCACTATCTTTGAGTTCTGACACCTACACGTCCAGGTTCTTGACGTTCTTGGCGTGTGTCTGGATGAAGCGCCGGCGCGGGTCCACGGCTTCGCCCATCAACATATCGAACGTGCGGTCGGCCTCGGCGGCGTCCTCGATGTTCACCAGCAGCAAGGTGCGGTTGGCCGGGTTCATCGTGGTATCCCAGAGCTGCTCGGCGTTCATCTCGCCCAGACCCTTGAAGCGCTGCAGGCTGACCTTCTCGCTGTCTTTGCCAAGCGCCTGGAGCGCGCGGTCCTTGTCCGCGTCGTTGTAGACGTACTGCACGTTCTTCTTGTGCTCGATGCGGTACAGCGGCGGCTGGGCGATGTACAGGTGCCCGGCCTCGATCAGCGGCTGCATGTAGCGGAAGAAGAAAGTCAGCAGCAGCGTGCGGATGTGGCTGCCGTCCACGTCGGCGTCGGTCATCAGGATCACGCGGTGGTAGCGCAGGCCGTCCAGGCCGAAGTTGTCGCCGATGCCGGTGCCCAGGGCCGAGATCAGCGCCTTGACCTCGTTGTTGCTCAGGATCTTGTCCAGACGCGCCCGCTCGGTGTTGAGGATCTTGCCGCGCAGCGGCAGGATCGCCTGGAAGGCGCGGTCCCGGCCCTGCTTGGCCGAGCCGCCGGCGCTGTCACCCTCGACGATGTACAGCTCGCACCTAGCTGGGTCGCGCTCGGAGCAATCCGCCAGCTTGCCGGGCAGCGTCAGGCTCTCCAGCGCGCTCTTGCGGATCACCAGGTCGCGCGCCTTCTTGGCCGCCTCGCGGGCGCGCGCCGAGGTCAGACACTTCTCGATGATGGCCTTGGCCTCGCGCGGGTTTTCCTCCAGGAAAGCGCCAAAGGCCTCAGCCGTCACCTGCTGGGTGGCGGTCTGGACCTCCGGGTTCATCAGCTTGACCTTGGTCTGGCTCTCAAACTGCGGCTCACGGTGCTTGATGCTGACGATGGCGGTCAGGCCTTCGCGGGTGTCCTCGCCGGAGAAATTGGGGTCGGCGTCCTTGAGCAGGCCGCTCTTGCGGGCGTAGTCATTGATCACGCGGGTCAGCGCCGAGCGCAGGCCGGTGAGGTGCGTGCCGCCGTCGACGGTGTTGATGGTGTTGGCGAACGAGTAGACCGACTCGTTGTAGGCGTCGGTGTACTGCACGGCCACCTCGATGCCGACATCGTCGATATCCTTCTCGACGTGAACCACCGGGTGCAGGGTGGCGCGGGTGCGGTTGAGGTAGCGCACGAACGACTTGATGCCGCCCTCGAAGTGGAAGGCCATCTCGCGGCCGTCGCGCAAGTCCCGGAACTCCAGCCACACGCCGCGGGTGACGAACGCCATCTCGCGGAAGCGCGCCACCAGCACGTCGAACTTGTAATCCAGATCCGGCTCACGGAAGATGGTCCGGTCGAACTTGAAGGTCTGGGTCGTGCCGGTCTCGCTCTCCGGGGCCGTGTCGATCTGGCGGATCTGGCCGGTGGGCACGCCGCGCTCGTAGCGCTGCAGCCAGACCTTGCCGTCGCGCTGGACGCGCGTCTCGAACCATTCCGAGAGCGCGTTGACGGCCGAGACGCCCACGCCGTGCAGGCCGCCCGACACCTTGTAACCGCCGCCGCCGAACTTGCCGCCGGCGCCGATCACGGTCATGACCACATCGACGGTCTCCATCGGCCGGCCCTGCGCGTCGCGCTTGGTGGGGTGCGGGCCCACCGGGATGCCGCGCCCGTTGTCGGCGATGCTGACAGTGCTGTCCGGCTGGATGGTCACCTGGATGCGGTTGCACACCCCGGCCAGCGCTTCGTCGATGGCGTTGTCGACGACCTCGTAAACCAGGTGATGCAGGGCCTTGATGTCCGTGCCGCCCACGTACATGCCGGGGCGCTTGCGGACGTGCTCGATGCCCTCCAGCGCCTGGATCGAGCCGACATCATAGGTTGCAGTCTGATCAGCCATGCCCAACTCCGTTATTGCCCGAGACCGCCGCCCGGCTCTTGTCTGGGGCCTCAGCCCGCTGAAGCCGGCCGCGCCGCGCGCTGCGTCTCCGTCCACCAACGATAGCGGTCTTTGTAGAAGACAAAGGTGGCCGCGATCAGGGCCGTCGAGACCAGGGCGTGCCCGGCCACACCAATGATCAGAAACCACGAGTCGTCGCCGGGCAGGTTCCAGACGAAGCCCAGGCCGAGGTTGATCAGCGCCACCGCCACGAACAGGCCCGTGGTCTGCGGCAGGCTGCTCTGCACGAGCCGCAAGCTGTCCCACAACGAGCCGAACAACCCGCGCCGCTGCAGGACGATGCCGTGCAGCGTGAACCCGCCGAAGACCAGCACCCACAGCAGCAGCGTGACCCCCAACACCGAAGCGATATTGCCGAGCAGCGGGCTGATGAGGGCCACCAGCGCCGCCAGGACCAGCGTCGGCGCGCCCAGCAGGAACAGCACCAGCACCAGCAGCAGGGCCAGGGCCGTCAGGCGCGCCCAATCCCCGCCCAGGTGCCGCGCCAGACTCACCCCGTCGATGCGGGCGTCGCGCACCTGCTGGGCGATGCCGGCGAAGTACACGGCTCCCAGCAGCAGGCCGGTCAGCACAAACATCCCAAACAGCAGGAGATAGATCAGGACATTATCGACCGGCCAGACGGCGGCGGCCCCCCACGGCACACTGGCCGAGGGCCGGCCGGCCATCAGGCTGGGCACGCCCAGCGGGGCCGTGCTCAGGACGGACAAGAGGTTGAAGGCGCCGCCCAGCGCCAGGAGCGATTGGCGCAGGCTGTCCAGCATCGGCTGGACGGTCTCGGCGTCCGGCCCAGTGGCGGGCTCGGCCAAAACCCGGGCGGCCGCCTCCATCAAGGGCAGGATCGACAGGCGCGGCCCCAGCCACAACAGCAGATCCAGGGCCAGCGGCAGCAGGATCAGGCCCAGCTGCGCGTTGACGGTCTCAAAGCCGGCCGTCAGAGCGGCCACCACGCCCAGAGGAGGCGCGGGCGTCCGGTTCCGGTGCACGGAAGCATTCATAGCCTGTGATTCTACCACACCTGGCCGTCGGTCACCGGCGCGAATCACCGCATTTTTCCGGGTTTTTTTGCGGTTTCTGGGTCCGCCGCGCGTAGGCTGATCGTTGGTTGACCCGCCCCGCCGCCCTGGCTAAAATTCCCGCGCCGGCAGGGGGCACCTCAAAGCGAAAGAACACAAACCGCATGGACCAATTCGTCATCGAAGGCGGTCACCCCCTGCACGGGACCGTGACGCCGTCCGGGAACAAGAACGCCGCCCTGCCTCTGCTGGCGGCCTGTCTGCTGACCGCCGAGCCGGTCACCGTCCACAACGTCCCGCGCATCCGCGACGTGGAGACGATGCGCCAGCTCCTGTGCGACCTGGGCACGACCGTGGAAGACCTGGGGCCGAACACCTGGCGCCTGCACACGCCGGCCGTGCTGAAAGCCCGGTTGGACCCGGAGTTGTGCCGGCGGATCCGGGCCTCCATGCTGCTGGCCGGGCCGCTCCTGGCGCGCCACGGCGAGGTGGAGCTGCCGCCGCCGGGCGGCGACGTGATCGGGCGCCGGCGCGTGGACACCCACCTGCTGGCGCTGGAGGCGCTCGGCGCCGAGATCACCTACGACGAGGCCCAGTTCGTGATGCGCACGCGCGGCCTGCACGGCGCCCAACTGCTGCTGGACGAGGCCAGCGTCACCGGCACCGAAAACGCCATCATGGCGGCTGTGCTGGCGCCCGGCGACACCGTCCTGCGCAACGCCGCCTCCGAACCGCACGTCCAGGAGCTCTGCCAGTTCCTCAACCGTCTCGGCGCGCGCATCGAGAACATCGGCTCGAATACGCTCACCATCCACGGCGTCCCGGCGCTGGGCGGCGGCGAGCACACCATCGGCGCGGACTACCTGGAGGTCATGTCGCTGGTGGGCGCGGCGGCCGTCACCGGCGGCGCGATCCGCATCCGCAACGCCGGCCTCCAGCACCTGGACATGATCGGCCTGGTCTTCCGGCGCCTGGGCGTGCGCTGGCTGGCCGACGGCGACGACCTGCTCGTCCCGGCCGAACAATCGTTGACCGTGGTGCCGGACCACGGCGGCGCCATCCCCGAGATCAAGACCAACGTCTGGCCGGCCTTCCCCACCGACCTGACCAGCATCGCCATCGCCGTGGCCACGCAGGCGGCCGGCTCCGTGCTGTTCCATGATTGGATGCACTCCGGGCGCATGTACTTCACCGACAAGCTGGTGCAGATGGGCGCGCGCATCATCCTGGCTGACCCGCACCGCTGCCTGGTGCAGGGGCCGAACTACCTGCAGGGCGAGCGACTGGAGTCGCCGGACATCCGCGCCGGCATGGCCCTGCTGCTGGCCGCGCTGTGCGCGCGCGGCCCGTCCGTCATCCGCAACATCGGCCAGATCGAGCGCGGCTACGAGCGCATCGACGAGAAGCTGCGCGGGCTTGGTGCTAAAATAGAGCGTGTTACAGCCTGACCCAAGCCATTCACGGTCCGGCGCGAACCTTCGCCCGGCCCAGTTCTGCAGCAGGAGAGATTATGAGCACGAAGATCAAAGCCATCCGCGCCCGGGAGATCCTTGATTCGCGCGGCAACCCCACCGTCGAAGCCGACGTCGTCCTCGAGAACGGGTCCACCGGCCGGGCGGCCGTCCCGTCTGGCGCCTCCACCGGCCAGCACGAGGCCCTGGAACTGCGCGACGGCGACAAGAAGCGTTACCTCGGCAAAGGCACCAGCCAGGCGGTCGGCAACGTGCAGCAGCACATCGCCCCGGCCCTGCTGGGCTTCGACGCCGCCAACCAGGCCGGCCTGGACCAGAAAATGCTGGACCTGGACGGCACGCCCAATAAGTCTAAGCTGGGCGCCAACGCCATCCTGGCTGTCTCCATGGCGGCGGCCCGGGCGGCCGCCGGCCACCTGCCGCTGTACAAGTACCTGGGCGGCGACGACGCCCACATCCTGCCGGTGCCGATGATGAACGTCCTCAACGGCGGCGCGCACACCGGCTGGAGCACCTTCCCGTTCCAGGAGTTCATGCTCGCCCCGGTGGGGGCGCCGACCTTCAAAGAGGCGCTGCGCTGGGGCGCCGAGTGCTACCACGCCCTGAAGAGCGTCCTCAAGGAGAAGGGGCTGGCCACCGGCGTCGGCGATGAAGGCGGCTTTGCCCCGGCCATCACCGACCTGGAGGAAGTGGTCAAGGTCCTGATCGCGGCCATCGAAAAGGCCGGCTACAAGCCCGGCGACGACATCGTCCTGACGCTGGACCCGGCCGTCAGCGAGCTGCACAAGGACGACGGCAAGTATCACCTGAGCAAGGACCAGGTGCTGACCAGCGGCGAGATGGTGGAGTTGTGGACGCGCTGGCGCAAGTTCTACCCGATCGTGTCGATCGAGGACGGCATGGCCGAGGACGACTGGACCGGCTGGAAGCAGCTCACCGACGCGCTGGGCGCCACCACCCAGCTGGTGGGCGACGACCTGTTTGTCACCAACGTCGAGCGCCTGGGCCGCGGCATCAAGGAGGGCATCGGCAACTCGATCCTGATCAAGCTCAACCAGATCGGGTCGGTGACCGAGACGATCAGCGCCATCAAGATGGCCCAGGCCGCCGGCTACACCGCCGTCAGCTCGCACCGCAGCGGCGAGACCGGCGATACGTTCATCTCCGACCTGGCCGTGGCCCTCAACACCGGCCAGATCAAGACCGGCGCGCCCTGCCGCAGCGACCGCGTGGAGAAGTACAACCAGCTCCTGCGCATCGAGGAAGAGCTCGGCAGCCGCGCCGTCTACGCCGGCCGCAACGCCTTCAAGAAATAACCGCCGGGTTCAAACCGCCCGCCGCCACGCAAGACGGAAGACGACGGACCGCCCCGCCCGCGTCTTCCGTCTTGCTCTATTGAGCCGACCAGCCTGGAGGTCCCGCTATGCAGTCCGCCAACCCGTCGCCGTTCGCGGCCGTCGTCGGCCTGGGTCCGCTGCAGTCCCAGCACCCGCTCAAGAACTCCAACCGCCTGAGCAGCCTGGGCTGCGGCGGCGCGAGCCTGGTGGCTGGGCCCGTGCTCTTCGGCATCGCCCTGTTCATCGTGTGGGACACGCTGGATAAGTTCGGGCCGGCCCGGCTGGACAACGAACTACCCACCATCCTGGTGTTCGCGGGCTTCGGCCTGCTGGCGCTGTTCCTGGCGGCCTACTCGTTGTACTCGGCCTGGAAGAACTGGGGCTCGGCGGCCGCCCTGTACGAGGCCGGCTTCGCCTATGTGGACCGGCAGGGCCTGCAGCAGGTGCGCTGGGATCAAGTGGAGGCGGTCTGGCAGGCGATCACCAAGCACTATCGCAACGGCATCTACACCGGCACCACCCACGTCTACACGGTCCAGACCAAGGACAAGCGCCGGCTGACGCTGGACGACAAGTTCGACAAGATCGAGGATTTGGGCAACGCCGTGCAGCGCGGCGCCACCCAGGCGCTGTTCCCGCACTACGCCCAGGCGGTGCAGAACGGCCAGCGCGTCAGCTTTGGCCCGCTGGCCCTGGACGCGCGCGGCCTGTACTCCGGGGATAAGTCGCTGGCCTGGAACGAGATCAAGGCCGTCAAGCTGGACCGCGGCAGCCTGTCTATCAAGAAAGAGGGCGGCTGGTTCAACTGGTCCACCGTCACCGTGCCGCAGATCCCAAACTTTTTTATCTTCTACGATCTGCTCAGCCGCTTCACCAAGATCGAATAGCCGCTCACGCCTCGGCCACGCGCTTGAGCGCGACCATCGTCATGTCGTCGAAGGCCTCGCCGGCGCCGACGTGCGCCTGGACCGCGGCCTCCGTCACCGCCATGATGATCTGCGCCGGCTGGTGGCGCGTCTGGTCCATGATCTCCTTGACGCGCCCCAGGCCGAACTCCTGCCGCTCGGCGTCGATGGCGTCCGTCAGGCCGTCGGTGTAGAGCAAGACCGCGTCGCCGGGCGCCAGAACCAGTTCGTGCTCGGCGTACAGGTACTCGGCGAAGACCCCCAGCGCCGCGCCGCGCGCCGGCAGCGTGAAGGGGTCACCTTCGGCACAGACCATCACCGGCGGATTGTGGCCGGCATTGGCGAAGATCAGGCGGCCGGTGGCCGGCTCCCAGACGGCATAGAACACGGTGACGAACTGTTGTGAACGCGCGTCCGCCAGGATCAGCTCGTTGACGCGCGTCAGCGTGGCCGCCGGCGAGGTCCGGCTCATGGCCGCCGAGCGCAGCAGCGTGCGCGAGAGGGCCATGAACAGCGCCGCCGGCACGCCTTTGTCGGAGACGTCGGCGATGGCGATGCCCCAGCGTTCCACCCCGTCCGGCGAGCGCAGCCGGATGAAGTCGTAGAAGTCTCCGCCCACCAGCCGGGCCGACCGGTAGAAGGCCGCCAGCTCCCAGCCCGGCACCTGCGGGCAGGCCTCCGGCAGGAAGCTGGCCTGGATGTCGCGGCCGAGCGCCATCTCCTGCTCCAGGCGCTGCTGCAGAACCACCTCGGCGGCCAGGGCCGCGCTCTCCATGGCCATCGCCAGCTGATGGGCGATGCCGTTCAGCAGGTTGAGGCGCCGCCCCAGACCGGGCACATGTCCCACCACCAACGCGCCGCGCAGGTCCTGGCGCGCCCACAGCGGCCAGACCATGGCCAGCTCGCCGTCGAACACCGCCGCCAGGCCGTTCGGCAGCCGCGTCAGGGTGGCGCTGCTGGTGGCGGTAAACGGGTCGATCTCCAGGTCAGACGCCGCCGCTGTCAAGACCGCGCCGTTGGCGGCCAGGCCCACGCTGTGGCGCAGCGTGAAATAGCCGGCGGTGTGGTCCCAGGCGAAGATGCCGGCGTGCTCCACACCCACCAGCATCGGCATCAGCCGCACCACCATCTCCAGCGCCTCGCTCAGGGTCGGCTGCCCAGCCACAGACTCGGCCACCTGGAGCAGGGCGGCGTTGACCCAGGCCTCCTCCTGCTGAGCTTCATCCAGCAGCGCGCTCTCCAGCGCCAGCGAGGCCTGGTTGGCGATGCCGCCGATCAGGCGGATGCGATGCGTGGTGAACGGCGTTTCGCCCGGCGCCTGACCTACCACCAGCGCGCCCTGCACCTGGCCGCGCACCCACAGCGGCAGCAGGATCACCACCCCCTGCAGCAGATCATGCAAGGCGTCTGGGGCCGCGTCGTCCGGCTCCACCACCACCGGCTCCTCGGTCAGCACCATCTCGCCCAGCTTCGGCCAGTCCGCGGCCGCCAGCCCGTCCGGCAGCGCCGGCGCCGGCTGATCACCGGCATGGTGATGGGCGCGCCAGGCGAACCGGTTCTCCTCGGCCAGCAGCACCGCGCACCAGTCGACGCCCACCAGCATCGGCGTGACGCGCACCACCGTGGCCAGGGCCTCTTCCAGGCCGGGGGCTTCGGCCATCGCTTCGGCCACCTGCAGCAGGGCCGTGCTCACCCAGGCCTGCTCGCGCTGGGCCGTGTACAGGCGCGCATTCTCTATCGCCACCGAGGCCTGCGCGGCGAAGGCCGTGATCAGCTCAGCCTCCTCCGTCGGGAAATGCTCGGCCCCGGCTCGGTCCACCACCAGGTAACCGAGGTGCTCGTCCTGCACGACCAGGCTGGCGGCCAGGCAGGCATGCGGGTCTGGCAGCCGGAACAGGTCATGGTAGACGCCCTGCCGATCCAGCTGTTGAAAGTCGACGGCGGCGGGGGCCGGATCGCCGCGCGCGAAGAGCGGGATCTCCAGCGGCTGGCCGATCTGGGCGTCCACGGGCAGGTCGCGCGGGGCGCGCACCGCCCGCAGGCACAGCTCGTTCACGTCGTTGACCAGCAGGATCGAAGCGACGTCGTAGCCGACCACCCGCGCCAGCCCGCTCAGGATCAGGTCCAGCACGCCATCCAGGCTGAGCGTGGACGTGAGCGCCCCGGATACCTCGCGCAGGGTCTCGGCCAGGCGCCGGCGGCGGCGCTCGGCCTCGAACAGCCGCGCGTTGCGGATAGCGACCGCCAGCGTGTCGGCCAGCGTCTGCAGGGTCTGCACATCCTCATCACTGAAGGCGCCCACCTGCTCCGACTGCACGTCGAAGACGCCCAGCAGATGCCCGGCCATCACCAGCGGCACGGCCATCTCGGCGCGGCTGTCGCCCAGGCCCGGCCCGGGCACGTAGTCCGGGCGGGTGTGGACGTCCGGGACCACCACCGCTTTCTGGTTGCGCCCCACGGCCGCAATCAGGCCGGGGCCGTTCAGGTCGTAGCTGAGCGGCTGATGGCCCCAGCGCGCCTCCCAGGCTTCGCTGCCGGCGCGGAAGACCAACCGGCCCTCGCTGACCAGGAAGATGCGCGCCCGCGTGTAGCCGAAGCGCTCCTCCACCAGGTCCAGGACATCGCCGAGGACATCGTCCAGTTCGAGCGTGGAGACCACGGACCGGGACGTCCGCGCGATAGCGGCCAACTGCTCGGCCCGGCGCTGCTCGGCGGTGTAGACCTGGGCCTCCAGCGTCGCGAACGCGATCTGCGCGGCCAGCGAGTCGAAGAGCGAGCGCATGGCCTCGTCCACCGCCGCGCGCTGGCTTTGCACGCTCAGCACGCCCAGGACGCGGTCCTCGATTTGCAGCGGCACGGCCAACTCGCTCAACGTCGTGTCCGTCGCCGGCGGGCTGCCCTCGTCCGGCAGGTTCTGCTGGACGACGGTCCGGCGCGTCTGAGCGGCCTGGCCCACCAGTCCGGCGTTGAGCGGCACCAGCAGCGTCTGGCCCTTCCAATCGGTGCGCGTGGTGGCCACCAGACGCAGGGTGTCACCTTCCAGGATGAACAGGCTCACCAGGTATTCGCCAAACTGCTCGCCGACCAGGTCGACGGCCTGGCGGTAGAAGGCCGGCAGGGGCTGGAGGACGTTGATGCGCCGGGCGATGGCGGCCAGCAGCTGCAGCTGGGCGGCGCGCCGCTCGGTCTGCTCGAACAGGCGCGCCGTCTCGAAGGCCGCCGCCGCGTTGTTGGCGATGATCGACAGCAGGCGCAGGTCTGGCTCGCTGAAGGCCTCCGGGCGGCGGCTCTGGATGGCCATGGCGCCCAGCACCCGGTCGCCGGCCAGCAGCGGCACAAACACGGCCGAACGCGGCGGGTCGTTCGAGATGTAGCGCGGCCGGGCCGGCAGCTGGTCCATCTCGGCTTCAAAATCGCGCACGCGCAGCGGCTGGCGGCTGTCGCGCAGCCAGCCGACGATGCCCAGCGACTCGGGCGTCAGGTGCACGGTCAGCGGCGGACTCGGCTGCCCGTCCACGACCCAGATCAGCATCCGGTACAGGTCGCCTTCAAACAAGCCGAGCTGGAAGAAAGTGGTGTCCACAATCTGGCCGGCCTGGCGGTAGACGAGTTCAGCCAGCCGCGCCGAGTCCAGGCGGGCGTTGAGGATCGCCCGGCCCAGGTCGGCCAGCTGCGACAGCTCCGCCAGGCGCTGTTCCAGGGCGCGCCGGGACAGCCAGCGGCGGTAAAGCACATACCCCGCCACGGCCAGGACCAGCGCCAGCAGGAGCGCCGGAAAGAGAAGCGCAGGCCCGACCGGGTCAACCGTGGTCGGGCCTGGGGCTTGCATCAGCATGGCCTCGTGTGAGCCAAGGGCCGCCCGGGATCAACCACGGACCACCCGCACGAATTTGCGTTTACCCACCTGCACGACCGCCTCGCCTTCAAACTCCAGCCGGGCACTGATGTCGGTGACGGGCTGGCCAGCCACCTTCACCCCGCCCTGCTCCATGAGCCGGCGGGCCTCGCTCTTGGAGGCCGCCAGCTTGTGCTGGGCCAGGAACTCGGTCAGCGCCGGCGCGTCGGTGACGGTGATGGTTTCCATGTCCTCGGGCACGGCGCCCTTTTGGAAGACAGCCTGGAAGTGGGCCTCGGCCGCCGCCACCGTCCCCTCGCCGTGATAAATGGCCACGATCTCGCGCGCCAGCGCCATCTTCACGTCGCGCGGGTGCCGGCTGCCGTCCGCCAGACCGCGCTCGAAGGTCTCGATCTCGGCCGGCGTGAAGCGCGTGACCAGCCGGAAGAACGTGGGCATGGCGAAGTCCGGCAGCGACATCACTTTGCCGTACATGTCCTCGGGCGTGGTGTTGATCGGGATGACGTTGCCCGTGGACTTAGACATGCGCTTGACGCCGTCGGTGCCGGGCAGGATGCCGTGGATGATGCCCACCAGCGGCCGCTGGCCGAGGGCCTCCTGCAGCTTGCGCCCGGCGACGATGATGTTAAAGAGCTGGTCAGACCCGCCCACCTGCACGTCGGTCTGCATCGCCACCGCGTCGTAGCCCTGCATCAGCGCATAAAAGGTCTCGTGCAGGTAGATCGGCTCGCCGGCCTCCAGGCGCTTGGCGAAGTTCTCGCGCACCAGGAACTGCTGCACGGTGAAGTTCTGGCCCAGCCGGATCAGCTCCAGCAGCGAGAGCTCGGCCAGCCACTCGCCGTTGTAGCGCACGCGCGTCCGCTGGGGGTCCAGGATGCGGAAGGCCTGGTCGGCGTACGTCCGGGCATTGTCGGCCACCTGGTCCTGGGTCAGCACCGGCCGGGCCTTGTTCTTGTCCGACGGGTCGCCCACCAGGGCCGTGTAAGTGCCGATCAGGAACGTCACGTCGTGGCCCAGGTCCTGGAACTGGCGCAGCTTGCGCATCGAGATGGTGTGGCCCAGGTGCAAGTCCTTGGAGGTGGGGTCATAGCCGCAGTAGACGCGCAGGGGCCGGCCTTCGGCCAGGCGTTCGCGCAGCTCGCGGGCCATATTCTGTTTGAGGGTCTCGTCGCCGTACTCGGTGCCCTGCATGAGCAGGGCGACTTGTTCGTCCAGGGTCATAGGTTTGCTCGTCGTATGAGGATGCTGGCATTTTACCTCAGCGCGCCGACCAGCGCCGTTGTAGTACCTCCGCCCTACTGCCGGGTCCCGGCCCCGTTCCTATACTGGATGGATAGACCAGGTGCCCACTGCCAACTGCCGCTTAACCGTGATGAAACCTTCGCGTCCCCGTCGTCTGTTACTTGTGGCCGGGCTGGCCGTCTGCGGGCTGGCGTCGGCCGCGGCCGCGCTGGCCGGGCCGGGCGACAACGTCTGGAGCGCGCTGGGCAGCGGCATCGCCGCTGACGGCGGCGAGGTGCGCGCCCTCGCCTTGTCCGGGAGCAACGTCTACGCGGCCGGCAGCTTCCTCAACGCCGGCGGCAACCCCGACGCGGACTACGTGGCCCAGTGGACGGGCGCCGCCTGGAACGCGTTGGGCAGCATCCCCATGGACGCCGAGGTCAATGCCCTGGCCGTGGCCGGCACCAGCCTGTACGCGGGCGGCGGCTTCGCCGACGCCGGCGACCTGGCCACCGCCGACTATATCGCCCGCTGGGATGGCAGCCAGTGGCTGGCGCTGGGCGCGACACCCATGACCGGCACCACGCCGGTGGTAGCGGCTCTGGCCTATGACGGCGCGACCGGCAAACTCTGGGTCGGCGGCGATTTTCTGGATGCGGGCGGCGTCGCCAACGCCGACAATCTGGCGGTCTGGAACGGCTCGGCCTGGAGCGCGCCGACCGGCACGCCGCTCAACGGCCCGATCTACGCCCTGGCCGTGACCGGGACGAACGTCTACGTCGGCGGCAACTTCACCAACGCCGGCGGCCTGGCGGACGCCGATTTCCTCGCCCGCTGGGATGGCAGCCAGTGGCAGGCGCTCGGGGCGACGCCCCTGGCCGGCCCGGTGCGCGCGCTGGCCGTCTCCGGCACCGACGTCTACGTCGGCGGCAGCTTCGCCGACGCCGGCGGCCTGGCCAACGCCGACAACGTCGCGCGCTGGGACAGCGCGGGCGGCGCCTGGAACGCGCTGGGCGCCGGGGTCAACGGCGAGGTGCGCGCCGTCGCCGGGCTGGGCGCCAGCGACGTGTTTGTGGGCGGCAGTTTCACGGCGGCCGGCGACAACACCCTGGCCCAACGCGTCGCCCGCTGGAACGGCGTCGGCTGGATGGCGCTCAACCCCACCGCCAACAACACGGTGGCGGCGCTGGCCGTCACCGGCCAGCAAGTGTACGTCGGCGGCCGCTTCACCGATGCCGGCGGCCTGACCGCCGCCGACCGGATCGCCCTGTGGACGGCCCTGGCCACCAACCCGGCCAACACGGCCCCGGCGGCCGTGGACGACGCGGTCTCCCTGTATGAGGACAACGCCAAGTCCATCGCCGTGCTCGGCAACGACAGCGACCCGGACGGTGACGGCCTCAACCTGATCGGCTTCAGCTCGCCGGTCAGCGGTTCGCTGTACACCAGCGACGGCGTCAACGCCGTCTACACCCCGCCCGCCAACTTCGTCGGCCTGACGACCTTCAGCTACACGGCCCAGGACACCGGCGCCCTCACCGACACGGCCCTGGTCTCCGTGACGGTCCTGCCCGTCAATGATTCGCCCAGCCTGAGCCTGGGCGCTGATCAGTTCATCAACGAGGACAACGGCGCGCCGCAGTCGGTGTCCAACTGGGTCAGCAATCCCTCGCCCGGCCCGGCCGACGAGGTGGCCGCCGGCCAGACCGTCAGCTGCTCGCTGGCCTATTCCAACCCCAGCCTGTTCGCTACGCCGCCGAGCGTGGGCGCCAATTGCACCAGCGCCCTGACCTACCAGATCGCGACGCCAGACCTGTTCGGGATCGCCGTCATCACGGTCACCGTCGTGGACAGCGGCGACACCGCCAACGGCGGCGCGAACACGCGCGTCTACCCGGCCTACATCGTCGTCAACGCCGTCAACGATGCGCCGTCTTTCACCAAAGGGCCGGATCAGGCGGTCCTGGAAGACGCGGGCACGCAGACCGTCGCCGGCTGGGCCACCAACCTCGCGCGCGGGCCGGCCAACGAGGCGGGCCAGGCGCTGTCCTTTGTCGTCACGAACACCCTGCCGGCTCTGTTCAGCACCCAGCCGGCCGTGGCCGCGGACGGCACGCTGACGTATACGCCGGCCGCCAACGCCAACGGCTCAGCCTCGGTCTCGGTGACCGTCAAAGACAACGGCGGCACGCTGTACGGCGGCGATGACACCGGCAACGCGGAGACGTTCACCATCACGGTGACGGCCGTGAACGACATGCCGACCTTCAGCAAGGGCGCGAACCAAGCCGTCAATGAGGACGCCGGCACCCAGACCGTGGCCGGTTGGGCCACGGCCATCTCGGCCGGCGCCGCCGACGAAGGCGGGCAGGCGCTGACCTTCACGGCCACCAACACCAACACGGCCCTGTTCGAGGCGCAGCCGGCCGTCGCCGCAAACGGCACGCTCACCTACAAGCCGGCCGCCAACCAGTTCGGCAACGCCGTCGTCTCGGTGAGGCTGAGCGACAACGGCGGGACGGCCAACGGCGGTGTGGACACCAGCCCCACGCAGACCTTCACGATCACGGTCAACTCCGTCAACGACGCGCCGTCGTTCACCAAGGGCGGCAACCAGACCGTCAACGAGGACGCCGGCACCCAGACCGTGACCGGCTGGGCCACGGCGATCTCGCCCGGCCCGTCCAACGAGTCCAGCCAGACCGTCACCTTCACGGTCAGCACCAACAACACCGGCCTGTTCTCCACCCTGCCGGCTGTCGCCTCCAACGGCACACTGACCTATCGCTCCGGGAGCAACCTGTCCGGCACGGCCGCCGTCACGGTCACGGCCACGGACAACGGCGGCACTGCCAACGGCGGCATCAACGTCAGCGGCCCGCAGACCTTCTCCATCACCGTCACCGCCGTCAACGACGCGCCCGTCAACACCGTGCCGCCCGGCCAGACCACCATGCAGGGCCAGCCGTTGACCTTCTCCAGCGCCAACGGCAACGCTATCTCCGTCAGCGACGTGGATGCCAATAGCAGCCCGTTGAGTGTCACCGTCGCCATCAGCGGCGCCAACCTGGGCACCCTCAGCCTGGGCGGCACCGCCGGCCTGACGTTCTCGGCCGGCGACGGCAGCGCCGATGCGAGCATGACCTTCACCGGCTCCCAATCCGCCATCCGCACGGCCCTCAACGGGACCGTCTTCGCGCCCGACCCCGGCTTCCAGGACGGCCTGGTGACCATCCGCCTGGTCACCAACGACCAGGGCGCCAGCGGCAGCGGCGGCGCGAAGTCGGACACCGACACCTTCCAGGTGGACGTCGGCGCCATCAACGACGCGCCCGAGGTCCGGCTGCCGGCCGGCCCGCTGACGCTGTCTGAGGACACGGTCCTGGTCTTCACCGGCGCCGCCGGCAACGCCCTCAGCCTGGACGACCGGGACGCCGCCGCTGGCGCCATCAGCGTCACAGTGACGGCCACCCACGGCGTGTTCAGCCTGAACAGCGTCGCCGGGTTGACGTTCCTCACCGGGGACGGCGCTGGCGATCCCGTCGTCGTGTTCACGGGCACGCTCGCCAACGCCAACGCGGCCCTGGACGGGCTGGCGTTCACGCCTGCCGCCGATTACCACGGGCCGGCCGTCATCGCCCTGGCCGTCGACGACCAGGGCAGCACTGGCACCGGCCCAGCGCCGGACTTCACGCCCTTCTATCCGCTCGGAGATACCGGGTCGGTGGACCTGACGATCACGCCCGTCAACGACGCGCCCAGTTTCAGCAAAGGCGCCGACCTCAGCGTCTACCGCGAGGACGGCCCGCAGGTGTTCTCCGGCTGGGCCACCGCCATCTCGCCCGGCCCGGCCGACGAAGCTGGCCAGGCGCTCGCGTTCACGCTCAGCGTGGACGTCCCGGCCCTGTTCACGGTCCCGCCGGCCCTGGACCCGGCCACCGGCACACTCACGTTTACGCCGGCCGAAGACCAGCAGGGCACAGCCACAATCCAGGTGAGCCTGAGCGATGACGGCGGCACTGCCGATGGCGGCGCCGACACCAGCGCCCCGCAGACGTTCACCCTGACCACGTCCAAACGCCCCATCTACTACGTCTTCGCCCCCATCGCGCGGCGTTAGCCAGGCCGGTCCCGCTGGCCCAGGGCGCCCTGCCGTGGGCCAGCGCAATTCCCCTGCTGCCGGTCGTTTTTCCGGCCTTTCAATCTAGCGTATAATTTCTCACCGATATTCGCCCGTGGAGTTCAACATGCCCAAAAAGACCGTCTCGCCCAAAGGTGGGGCGAAGACCTCTCCCTCCAAAATGACCGGCGCGGACGTGCGCCAATCGTTTCTCGATTTCTTCGCCGAGCACAGCCACTCCGTGGTGCCGTCCTCGTCGCTGGTGCCCGGCGGCGACGCCACCCTGCTCTTCACCAACGCCGGCATGGTGCAGTTCAAGGACGTCTTCCTGGGCACCGACAAACGCCCCTACGTCCGCGCCACCACGGCCCAGAAGTGCATGCGCGTCTCCGGCAAGCACAACGACCTCGAGAACGTCGGCCCCAGCCCGCGCCACCACACGTTCTTCGAGATGCTCGGCAACTTCTCGTTCGGCGATTACTTCAAGCGCGACGCCTGCCGCTTCGCCTACGATTGCGTCACCAAAGTCTACGGCATCCCGGCCGACCGCCTGTTCTTCACCGTCCACCAGGATGACGCCGAAGCCTACCGCCTGTGGACCGACGAGATCGGCGTGCCGCCCGAGCGCGTGGCCAAGCTGGGCGACAAGACCAACTTCTGGCAGATGGCCGACGTCGGGCCGTGCGGCCCCACCGCCGAGATTCACTATGACTGGCATCCGGAACTGGGCGTGCCGCCGGCCGACGAGCTCAAGGTCCAGCTGGACGACAACCCCGACAACCGCATGCTCGAGATCTGGAACCTGGTGTTCATGCAGTACAACCAGGCCCCGGACGGCACGCGCACGCCGCTGCCCAAACCGGGCGTGGACACGGGCATGGGCCTGGAGCGCGTCACCGCCATCGTCCAGGGCGTGGACAACTCCTACGACACCGACCTGTTCACGCCGATCATGGCCCGCATCCAGGAACTGGCCGAGCACAGCGAACCGGAGCGCCGGCAGCACCTGATCGCCTATCGCGTCATCGCCGACCATGTCCGCGCCGCCACCTTCCTGATCGGCGACGGCGTGATCCCGGGCAACGTCGGCCGCAACTACGTCTGCCGCATGGTCATCCGCCGCGCCGCCCGCTTCGGCAGCAAGATCGGCTTCCAGCAGCCCTTCCTGGCGCGCGTGGCCGAGACCGTGGTGGAGCACTACGGCGGCCTCTACCCGGAGATCGTCAAGCACCGAGCCAGCATTCTGCGCACGCTGACGCAGGAAGAGGAACGCTTCCAGCGCACGGTGGACATGGGCGTCGCTAACCTGGGCGCGCTGCTCACTGAACTGGCCGAGCACGGCCAGACCACCCTGTCCGGCGAGACGGCTTTCAACCTGTACGCCACCTACGGCCTGCCGCTCGAGATCACGCGCGACATCGCCCAGGAGCGCGGGCTGAAGGTGGACGAGCCCGGCTTCGCCCAGGCGCGCGAGGAGCACGCCGAAGCCTCGCGCACCGAGGTGGGGCCGCTGGGCGGCGAGGACGTGGCCATCTTCCGGACCTTGCTCCAGGACCTGCAGGCCGACGGCAAGCTCGGCCCGGAGGGCGTGGAGTACGACCCGTATAACGAGATCATGGTGGAAGAGCCCGTGCTGGCGCTGGTGCGCGGCGGCCAGCGCGTCACCAGCGCCCGGGCCGGCGACAAGGTCGAGATCCTGCTCGGCCGCACCTGCTTCTACGTCGCCTCGGGCGGCCAGGTGGCCGACCTCGGCCATATCGCCCACTACGAGCCCAATGCCGACGAACCCACCTGGGAGATCCGCGTGGACGACGTGCGCCGCCCGGCCGCCGGTGTGATCGTCCACGCCGGCACGGTGGTGGCCGGCACGCCGCGCGTCGGCGATGCCGCCCACGCCCACGTGGACGAGGACCGGCGCTGGGACATCATGCGCAACCATACCGCCACCCACCTGCTCCACTCCGAGCTGCGCTACATCCTGGGCGAGCACGTGCGCCAGGCCGGCTCGCTGGTGGCGCCGGACCGGCTGCGCTTCGACTTCACCCACACCGGCATGCTCACCCAGGAACAGCTGACCCAGGTGGCGCGCTCGGTGAACGAAGCCGTGCTGGCCAACTACGCGGTCGGCATCGAGTACATGCCGCGGGAGAAGGCCATCGGCGAGGGCGCCATGGCGCTCTTTGGGGAGAAGTACGGCGAGGTGGTCCGCACCGTCCGCATCGGCGAGCCGGATACGTTCAGCTACGAGCTGTGCGGCGGCACCCACGTGCCGGAGACGGCCGACATCGGCCCATTCCTGATCGTCGGCGAGGAGGCCGCCGCCGCCGGCATCCGCCGCATCGAGGCCGTCACCGGCCGCGGCGCGCTGGACCTGATCCAGCAGCGCCTGGGCGCGCTCGAGAACGCGGCCAGCTATCTCAAGACCACGCCCCAGAACCTGGACCGCAAGGTGCTGTCGATGCTGGATGAGCTCCAGTCAGCCCAGAAAGAGATCGCGCGTCTGCGGCGCGAGGTGGCCCAGCGCGAGCTGGAGGCCCTGCTCGGGCAGATGGCGTCGGTGCAGGGCGTGCCGGTGCTGGTCGGCGCGCTCACCAACGCCGACGCGGATACGCTGCGCGATATGACTGACCGCTTCCGCCAGAAGGTGGCCTCCGGCGTGGCCGTGCTCGGCTCGGTCTTCAATGGCCGGCCGAACCTGATCGCGTGCGTCACCGACGACCTGGTCTATCGCGGCCTGGACGCGGGCAAGATCGTCAAGGCCGTGGCTGCGCTGGTCGGCGGCAGCGGCGGCGGCAAGCCCACGCTGGCCCAGGCCGGCGGCAAAGACTCGGCCCGCCTGAACGAGGCGCTGGGTCAGGTGCGCGCCGTGGTGGAAGCCGCGCTGAAATAAGACCGGGGTTGTGTACGCCGCCGTTCCTCGGCGTGGGGAGACCGTCACTATGGCCAACGACCTGAAAGCCCGCTTCGAGAAAGCCGCCCAGGAGGCGCAGAGCCTCGCCAAGCGGCCGGACAACGACACTTTGCTGCAGTTGTACGCGCTCTACAAGCAAGCCACCACCGGCGACGTCAAAGGCACGCGCCCGGGCGGCATGGACTTCGTCGGCCGCGCCAAGTACGATGCCTGGGTCAAGCTCAAGGGCAAGGCGCCGGCCGAGGCCATGACCGCCTACGTCGCCCTGGTGGACAAACTCAAAGGCAAATAGCGCGGCCCGGCGATCGTCGGACCCAAAAGAAAAGAGACCGGCCGCGCGGGCCGGTCTCTTCGTTTATCCGCTCACACCATCAGCTTGCGCCGATAGGCCTCCGGCACGAACGCCAGGCTCACGTCCCAGGGCTCGCCGGAGGCCGGCCGCGTCAGCTTCCACACGCCGCCCGGCGGCACCGGGTTGCTCCGGTCGAAGGTGCGCTTGTAATAGGCCAGGGTGTCCTTGGGCAGCCCCAATTCGTCCAGGAAGAAGCCGATCGGGCCGCCGTGCGTCACCCAGGCCAGCGGCCCGGCCTGCAGGCTGTGCGCCACTGTCTGCTCCCGCACCGGCCAGAAACGGGCGCGGATGTCCTCGGGTTTCTCGGTCGGCTGCCACTCGGCCAGCGCCGCCTCCACCACAAAAGGCCGCTCAGCCACGCCGGCCGCGATCTCGGCCGTGTGGCGGGCGCGCTCCAGCGGGCTGGCCAGCAGCCGCACCACGCCGGCCTCGCGTAGAAATCGCCCCATCTCAGCCGCCTCCGCCTCGCCTTGCGGCACCAGCGGCGGTCCCGGCGGGACGTGGTACGGCAAATCGGTGCGGCTCCAGTCCGGGGTGGCGTGCCGCGCCAGATACAGGGTCGGTGTCGTCACAGTCATCGGCATAAATATCCCAGGCACAACGCGCTCCATGATAGCGCAGTCCGGCGGGCCTGTCGCCCTGCCCAATTGGCTATTGTGTTGCCGGCCGGCCCCAGCCCGGCTATACTCCGGCCCGATGTCCATCGTGCGCCTCGACGCCGCCCAGGCCGCTCAGGCTGTCCCCGAGCTGGCCGGCCTCCTGCAGAACGCCGTCCACGCCGGCGCCGCGCTCGGCTTCCTGCCGCCCGTCACCGACGCGGCCGCCCACGCTTACTGGCACAGCGTGGCCGCGGCCGTGACCGACGGCTCACGGCTGCTGTGGGTGGCGCGCGTGGGGGAGACGCTGGCCGGCACGGTGCAGTTGGACCTGGCGCTGCGCCCCAACGGTCTCCACCGCGCCGAGGTGATGAAGGTGATGGTCCACGCCGCCCACCGGCGGCGCGGTCTGGGGCGGGCGCTGCTGCTGGCGGTGGAGGCCGAGGCGCGCCGGATCGGGCGGACCACCTTGGTGTTGGACACGCGCCAGGGCGACGCGGCCGAGGCCCTCTACGCGGGCCTGGGCTGGGTCCGGGCCGGCGTCATCCCCGACTTCGCCCGCAGCGCCGACGGCAGCCTGCACGCCACCGTCATCTACTACCGCCTGCTGGCCTGAAGCGCCGATGGTCTTCTTCCTGCAGGGCCTCACCCTCGGCTTCTCGGCCTCCGTCGCGCCCGGCCCCTTCCAGGCTTACCTGCTGACCCAGGCCCTCAAGCTCGGCGCGCGCCGCGCCCTGCCCCTGGCCGTGGTGCCCTTGCTCAGCGACGGCCCCATCGTGACGCTGGTGCTCATCGCGCTCAGCCAAATGCCGTCCGGCCTGCTGCGCGCCTTGCAGATCGCCGGCGGCGTCTTCCTGCTCTACCTGGCCTGGAGCGCCTTCCAGGCCGCGCGGGCGGCCTCCGCCCCGGCCAGCGCCGGCGTCACCGCCCAGCGCAGCCTGGGCCAGGGCGTGCTCATGAACCTGCTCAACCCCAACCCGTGGCTTTTCTGGAGCGTCATCGGCGGCCCGCTGATCCTGGCCGCCTGGGCGCAAGCCCCGGCCAACGCCCTGCTCTTCGGCCTCGGCTTCTACCTGACCCTGATCACGGGGACGGGCGCGCTGATCCTGCTCTTCGCCACCGCGCACCGCCTGGACCCGCGCCTCGCCCGCGGCCTCAACCTCGTCGCGGCCCTCGCCCTGGCCGTCTTCGGGCTGCTCCAACTCGGGCGAGGCCTGGGCTGGGGATGACAGAGGTGATCGGGTCGGCCGCCTCCGCGCCGGAGGCCCCGGATCTGCGGAACCGTCTCGCCGCCGCACTGGCGGCCCGGGCTCCGGTCCTGGAGTCGGACCCGCGCCACGAGTCCGCCTGGCGCCTCCTGAACGGCTTCGTGGAAGGCGCGCCCGATCTCGTGGCCGAGGTCTACGCTCGCACCCTCGTCCTGCACGACCACTCCCGGCCGGACGCGCCCGATCACCAGTCGGCGGTGGAGCAAGCGTTGGCCTTCTACCGTGGCGCGCTGCCCTGGCTGGCCGCCGGCCTCGTCAAGCACCGCTACGCCGAAGCGCCCGAGGCTCGGCGCGGCGGCCTCGCTTTCGGCCCTGCGCCCGATACGCGTCTGCGTGAGGCCGGCGTGCGCTACGCGCTCGACTTGCGCCTCAACCAAGACACCAGCTTCTACCCGGATACGCGCGCGCTGCGCGCCTGGGTCCAGGCCCATCTCAGCGGCCGGACGGTGCTCAACGCCTTCGCCTACACCGGCAGCCTGGGCGTGGCGGCGCTGGCCGGCGGCGCCGCCCGCGTCGTCCAGTTGGACCGCAACCGCAATTTTCTCAATGTCGCCAAGACCTCTTACACGCTCAACGGCTTCCCCATCCGCAAGCCGGATTTTCTGGCCGGCGACTTCTTCCAGGTGGCTGGCCAGCTCCGCCACGGCCGCGCCCTGTTTGACTGCGTCCTGCTGGACCCGCCGCTGTTCGCCGACAGCGACGGCGGGCGCGTCGACCTCGTCAACGCCAGCGCGCGCCTGATCAACAAGGCCCGGCCGCTGGTGGCCGACGGCGGCTGGCTGGTAACGGTCAACAATGCCCTGTTCGTCAGCGGTCGCGATTACCTGCAGGCGCTGGAAGCGCTCTGCGCCGACGGCTACCTGTCGCTGGAAGAGCTGCTCCCGGTGCCGCTGGATTGCGCGGGCTATCCGGCCGCCATCGTCCGCGCCCTGCCCGCCGATCCGGCCCCGTTCAATCACGCCACCAAGATCGCGGTGTTGCGCGTCCGGCGCAAAGACGGCGCGCCGGCCGGCCGGACCTAGCATGCGTTAGGGCCTCAAGACCGGATAAATGTCATTCGTCAAGTCTGGCGAGGCGGGTTATACTTGGATCGTCATCTTCTCCGAAATCCCAGATCGCAAGGAGCGAAACATGGCTACCGAACGTGTTAAGGAGATTCTGTCCTGGTACCGGAGCGACAATCCGGGCACCCTGACCAATCTCGCGCGCTTGCTCAATTCCGGCTCGCTGGCCGGCACCGGCAAGCTGGTCATCCTGCCCGTGGACCAGGGCTTCGAGCATGGGCCAGCCCGCAGCTTCGCGGCCAACTCGGCCGGCTACGACCCCCGCTACCACGTCGAGCTGGCGATCGATTCCGGCTGCAATGCCTACGCCGCGCCGCTCGGCTTCCTGGAAGCCGTCGCCGCCGATTACGCCGGCGATATCCCCCTGATTCTCAAGCTCAACAACCACGACGTTCTGCAGGACGAGAAAGACCCGCTCGGCGCGGTCACGGCCAGCGTGGACGATGCCTTGCGCCTGGGCTGCGTGGCCATCGGCTACACCATCTACCCCGGCACGCTGGACCGGCGCCTGCAGTACGAGCAGCTCCAGGAACTCACCCTGGAGGCCAAGTCGGCCGGCCTGGCCGTGGTGGTCTGGTCCTACCCGCGCGGCGGCGCGCTCAGCAAAGCCGGCGAGACCGGCGTGGACGTCACCGCCTACGCCGCCCAGATCGCGGCCCAGCTCGGCGCCCACATCATCAAGATCAAGCTGTCCACCGAGCACGTGGAGCAGCCCGAGGCCAAGAAGGTCTACGACAAGTACCAGATCCCGGTCAGCACGCTGGCGGATCGCGTCCGGCACATGACCCAGGCCTCCTTCGGCGGCCGCCGCATCGTCATCTTCTCGGGCGGCGCCACCAAGGACGACCCCAATGCCGTGCTCGATGAGGCCCGCGCCATCCGCGACGGCGGCGGCTTCGGCTCGATCATGGGCCGCAACGCCTTCCAGCGCCCCAAGCCGGAGGCCCTCAAGCTGCTCGGCGATATGATGAAGATCTACAAGGGCGAGCTCAAGTAGTACAACGCTGCGGCCGCTGTAGACCAAACAAAAAAAGCGAGGCGCGCCAAGCGCGTGCCTCGCTTTTCAGTTAAGCGCCGCCTCAGCTCTCAAATACGACCCGGCCGTCCAGCATGGTCAGCACGGGCCGAACGTCCGCGATTGCGTCCGGCGGGGTCGCCTCCAAGTCCGCTGACAGCAGCACCAGGTCGGCCGCCATCCCGGTCCGGAGTTGGCCCTTGGTGTGTTCCTGGAACTCCGCGTAGGCGGCCTCGCGCGTGTAGCTGGCCAGGGTCTCGGCCAGGGTCTGGCTCTGGTCCGGGTCACCCGGCTGCCAGGGCCGACGCGTCCGGGCGGCCTGGATCCCGCGCAGCGGATCGTAGGTCACCACCGGCCAGTCGCTGCCGAAGACCTGGCGCGCGCCGGCCTCGCGCAGCGTGCGCCAGGCGAAGGCGAAGCGCCAGCGTTCCCGGCCCGCGCTGGCCAGCCAGATATCGCCGCTGTCCGCGCCGGTCGGCGCGTGCAGGGGCTGCAGCGAGGCCAGCACGCCCAGTTCGCGAAACCGCGCCTGGTCGTCCGGGTGGATGACTTCGATGTGCTCAACCCGGTGACGGCTGTCGCGCCGGCCGTTAGCGTGCTGCACGGCCGCATAGCCATCCAGCGTCCGGCGCACCGCGCCATCGCCGCAACAATGCACGCAGATCTGCAGCCCCAGCCGGTCACATTCCACGGCCAGGGTCGTGAACTGCTCCAGGCTGTGCAGACCCGCGCCGCTCAGCTCGGGCCGGTCGGCGTAAGGCGCCACCATCAGGGCCGTGTGGCTTTCCAGCACGCCGTCCATGAAAAACTTGGCCGCCCCGCCCCGCGCCAGCGGCGCACCCTCGGCCGCCAGCTCGCGCATCGTCACGGCCTCGGCCAGCTGGTCCGGGGTGGTCGTCGGCGTCACGCTGTAGGGCACATAGACCCGCAGGGTCAGCTCGCCGGCGTATTCCATGGCCGCATACAACTGCAGCTGTTCCAGGCTGCCGTCCATGTTGTGGACGCTGGTGAGGCCGGCCTGAGCTAGCAATCTCAGCGCCTGGCGCACCAGGCGGCGCTGCTGGGCGCTGTCCGGCTTGGGGAGGTGGCGGCGCACCAAGTCCATGGCCGCCTCCCGCAGCTCGCCCGTGGGCACGCCGGCCGCATCGCGCCGCAGCCAGTCGTCGAGATCCGCGCCGCTATCGGCGGGCAATTCGCCGCCCAGCAGGCCGGCCAGTTCCAGGGCGCGGGTGTTGGCCCAGGCGGTGTGACCGTCGTAAGACGTCAGCAACATCGGCCGGTCGGCGACGATGGCGTCTAGTTGCCGCCGGACCGGCTGATCAGGCGGAAACACGGCATAGCGCAGGCCCCGGCCGCGCACCCAGGCGGGCTCGGCGCCGTCCAGCCGGTGGGCGCGCACGGCCGCCGCCACCTCCGCCGGCGTGGTCGCCTCCGCCAGGGGCACCATTTCCAGGGTTAACGCGCCAGACAGCAGGTGAAAGTGGCTGTCGATCAGGCCGGGGATGAGCGTGGCCCCCTGCCCGTCGATGACGCGCGTGCCCGGCCCGCGCCAGCCGCCCGCATCCAGGGCGCTGCCCACGAACGCGATCCGGCCGCCGCGGACGGCCACGGCCTCGGCGCGCGGCTGGGCCGGGTCCTGCGTCAGGACGCGGGCGGACGTGAGGATAAAGTCGGCGGGTTGAGGCACCGGCGGTTCCTGGCGGATCAGTCTTCGGCCACGGACTTAGCCTGTTCCCACAGGGTGTCCAGCTCGGCCAACGTCATGGCGCTCAGCTCGCGGCCTTGGGCGCGGGCCGCCGTCTCGATGTAAGCAAAACGCCCGGCGAAGCGGGCATTGGCCGCCCGCAGCGCCGACTCGGGGTCGATCTCCAGCCAGCGCGCCCAGTTGACCACGGCGAAGAGCAGGTCGCCCACTTCCAGGAATTGCTCCTCGGGCGCGGCGGCGGCCTCGATCTCGGCGATCTCCTCGTCCACCTTAGCCCGCGGCCCGCTGACATCCGGCCAGTCGAAGCCCACGCGCGCCGCCCGCTGCTGGTAAGTCTCGGCCTGGGCCAGCGCCGGCAGGCCGCGCGGCACGTCGCCCAGCACGCCGGTCTTGGTCTTCTTCGGTTTAGCCTTGCGCTCCTCGGCCTTGAGCTGCTCCCAATTCTTGACCACGTCCTGCGCGCCGGCGACGTGCACGTCGCCGAAGACATGGGGGTGGCGCCGGATGATCTTGGCCTGGATGTCGGCGATGACGTCGGCCAGCGAGTACTCGCCGGCCTCGATCGCGATCTGGGCATGCAGCACGATCTGCAGCAGCAGGTCGCCGAACTCCTCGCGCATCGCCTGGGCGTCGTCGCTGTCGATGGCGTGCAGGACCTCGTAGGTCTCCTCCAGCAGATTGCGGCGCAGGGTCTGGTGGGTCTGCTCGCGGTCCCACGGGCAGCCCTCCGGCGCGCGCAGGTGCGCGATGGTCTCCTGGAACGACTCCAACGCCGACTCGCGCGGCAGCGGCGGCACGTACAGGGTGGTCAGGTGGGCGATGTGCGGGCTGCGGTCCACCTCGTAAAGCGGCCCGGCCTCCACCAGTTCGTCGGCTGTCCCGGCGGCGTGGATCAGCGTCACCGGGTGCTCATCCGGATACTGGTTCATCAAGGTGAGCTTGACGTCGCTGGCCAGGCGCGCGGAGTAGACTTGCGCCACCAGCGCCGGCGCGTCCGGGTGAAAAGGCGGATGGTGGCGCCCGGCCAACTCCAGGGCATCGGCCAGTTGCAGGCGCGGCAGCGCGTCGGTGTTGAGCGCCTGCAGAGCCGGCTCCACGAACGACAATCCGGCCACCAGGCGCACCGGCAGCCCGCGTTCGGCCGCCCGCGCGCGGATGAGCTGCACCGAGGCTTCGGCCACGCACGGATGGCCCGGAACGGCGTAGACCACGCCCGCCGGCCGGGCGCCTAGCTCGAGCACGCGCTCAGCGATCGTGGCATAGACCTGCTCCGGCCGCTCCACGGTTTCGTAGAGCTCGTCGAAGCTGAAGCGCGCGACGCTGGCCGGGAGGCCGGCGACGGTGGGATGGCGGGCGGTGCGCAGGTGCACCTCGTCGGCGGCGCTGAGCACGTCCCAGGCCGCCCGCGTCAGCTGGCTGGGGTCGCCAGGACCGAGGCCGACAATAGTGATTCCGGGCATAGGCATCTCCACAAGACACTCACCCAACAAAAAAGGGATTAGGGCATCTTACCCTAATCCCTGGAAACACGAAGCCAACGCCGGCGCGTTTAGCGCTTGGTGTAGGTCGGCGCCTTGCGCGCGCGCTTGAGACCCGGCTTCTTGCGTTCCTTCTCGCGGTCGTCGCGTGTCAGGAAGCCGCCCTTGCGCAGCGGTTTGCGGTAGTCCGGGTTGAACTTGAGCAGCGCACGCGCAATGGCCATGCGCGCCGCGCCCACCTGACCGGTGACGCCGCCGCCCACCAGTTTCAGCGTCACGTTGTAGCGGCCGAGCGTGCCGGTCACCTTGAGCGGCGCCTGAATGGACTCAAGGTCGCCGATGCGCCCGAAGTACTCCAGGCCGGGCTTGTCATTGCACGTGATGGCGCCATCGCCAGCCATCACGCGGGCCCGAGCGGTGCTGGTCTTGCGGCGGCCGACGCCTTCGTAGTATTGAACAGTCATAGCATTACTCCAGCTTCATTTCCTTCGGTTGCTGCGCCTGATGCGGGTGCTCCGGCCCGGCGTAGATCTTGAGCTTCTTGAGCATGGCCCGGCCCAACCGGTTGTGCGGCAGCATGCCCTTCACCGCGTGGGTCAGCACACGGTCCGGGTGCTTGCTCAGCTGCTCGCGCAGCGTCGTGGTGCGCAGGCCGCCCGGGTAGCCGGAGTAGTCAAAGTACTCCTTGTCCTCGAGCTTGGCGCCGGTCACCGTGATTTTTTCCACGTTGATGACCACGACAAAGTCGCCGGTGTCCAGGCTGGGGGTAAAGATGGGCTTGTGCTTGCCCCGCAAGACCGCGGCCACGCGGGTGGCCAAGCGGCCCAGGTTCTGGCCCGCCGCATCCACGACATACCAGTCGTGCTGGATCGCGTCCTTTTTGGTGACGTATGTCTTCTGCACGTTCCGTTCCTCTCAGTAGAGTACTTCCATCAAGCACAGCCCGTTCGGCGGCGCCAGCGGCGGGCATTGGGCCCGGTTGCGGGCACTCAGCAGGTCGGCCAGGGCGTCTGGCGTTAGCTCGCCCGTGCCGACCAGTTTGAGGGCGCCGGTCACGCTGCGCACCATCCGATACAAGAAGGCATCGGCCTGGATTTCAAAGATCAGGTCAGCGTCCCGAGCCGACCACTCCGCCCGGCTGACCGTGCGGACCGTATTGCTGCCTTCGTCCGGGTCCGTCCCGAACGTCGCAAAGTCATGGCGCCCCACCAGCGCGCGGCTGGCAGCCTGGAGGGCAGCCCCGTCCAGGGGTCGCGCCACATGCCAGGCGTATCGGTCGCGCAGGGGCGAACGAGTCGGCGCATTGTAAATCGTGTAGCGGTACCGGCGCGCCCGGGCCGCAAACCGCGGCTGGAAACCGGCCGCACACTCGCTGGCTGAGCAGATCGCCAAGTCAACCGGCAAATTCACGTTCAGCGCGCGGACCAGCGCCGCGTCGCCGTGGCCCCACTCTAGATCGAAGGCCACCACCTGCCCGGCGGCGTGGACGCCCGTGTCGGTGCGTCCGGCGCCCCAGAGCGTCCGCCCGGTCCAACCTATCCGGCCGAGGGCCGCTTCGAGCTCTCCCTGGACCGTCCGGCCGTGCGCCTGTCTTTGGAAGCCCAGGAACTCCGTGCCGTCGTACTCAACAACCGCCCGATAGCGGGCCATGGGCCGCCGGCGGCTGACCGCGCCGCCGCTATTCCTCCACCATCTCGAGCAGCACCATGTCGGCGGCGTCGCCCAGGCGCGGACCCAGCTTTCGGATGCGCGTGTAGCCGCCCGGGCGCCGTTCGTAACGCGGCGCGATGGTGTCGAACAACTTCTTGACGAGCTTCGGGTCGTCCACCTTGGTCGCGGCCATGCGGCGCGCGTGCACCAGGCGGGCCTTGGCTTCCGGCGTTTCCCCGGTGCCGGACTTCAGCCCGCGCTTGGCGACCGTGATCAGGCGCTCCAGCTCACCGCGAATGAACTTGGCCTTGGCCTCGGTGGTCTTGATGCGCTCATGCTCGAGCAGTTGCTTGAGCATGGTGCGCCGCAGGCCATTACGTTGGGTCAGACTCCGGCCGAGCTTGCGGCCAGCGACTTGATGTTTCATGCTGTCTTCTCCGACTCGGGCTTGGGCTCGCCGTCTTTCAGGTAGCCCTTCTCGCGCAGCTTCGTCCGCAGCTCATCCAGGCTCTTATCGCCGAAGTTGCGGATGGCCAACATGGCCTCCTCGCCCTTGCCGAGCATATCCAGAACTTCGCCGATCGTGGTGATGCCGGTGCGCTTCAACGAGTTGAAGACCCGCACCGACAGATCCAGGTTTTCGATCGGCAGCTCATAGATTTCGCTGGACATCTTCGGCGCCTCTTCGGTCGGGGCGGCCGGGGCCAGCGACTCTTCGGTGACGCCCGCAATCAGGCGCAGGTGCGCCATCAGGACTTGGGCGCTCTGTTTCAGGGCGGCCTCCGGGCGGATCGTGCCGTCCGTCCAGACCTCCATCACCAGCTTGTCGTAGTTGGTGTTCTGTCCGACGCGGGCCCGCTGCACCTCAAAGGCCACGCGTTTGATCGGGCTGTAGATCGCGTCGACCGGCACCTCGCCGATCGGCAGGCGGCCGCGCTCCTCGGCCGGCGAATAGCCACGACCGCGCTGGACCGTCATCTCGATTTCCAGGCGCGTCTTGTCGTTGTCAACCGTGAACAGGTACAGGTCCGGGTTGACGATCTCGACCTCGGACGGGCAGATGATGTCGGCCGCGGTCACTTCGCCTTCACCCTGCACGTCCAGGCGCAGACGCGCGGTCTCGCCCTCGTGCAGGATCAAGCGCAGTTGTTTGACCTGCAGCAGCACCTGCGTCATGTCCTCTTTCACGCCCGGAATATCCGAGAACTCGTGCGGGACATCCGAGACGCGGATGGACGAAACGGCGGCGCCGTCCAGGGAGGCCAGCAGCACCCGGCGCAACGCATTGCCCACCGTGACGCCGTAGCCGCTTTCCAGCGGGCTGATGATGAACTTGCCGTAGTTCCGCGAAATACTCTCGCCCTCGATCTTGGGCAAGACCATATTGTTGGTGACGTTCATGTCGCTCCCTTTCCCCCCGGCGCCGGCCGGTCGCGGCTGGGTGTCCAGACGCTGCGGCGAGCGGCGCGCGCGGGGCCAATCCGATCAGGGTCGCTTACCGCGAGTAGTACTCGACGATCAGCTGCTCGTTCAGGTTGGCGTCGATGTCCTCACGCGCGGGGAGCTTGGCGACCTGGGCCGAGAGCGTGGTCCAATTCCGAATCAGCCAACCCGGCGCCGAACGCGGCTCGTCCGACTCTTTGAGCGTCTTGAAGTAGGTGAGCTTCTGGGATCCCAGTCTGACTTCCAGCGTATCGCCTGGCTTGACGAGCTGGGACGGGATGCTCGACCGCCGGCCGTTGACATTGAAGTGGCCATGGGTCACCAACTGGCGGGCCTGCGCCCGGCTGTCGGCATAACCCAACCGGAAGACCACGTTGTCCAGGCGGCGCTCCAGCAGCTGGAGCATCATCTGGCCGGTCACGCCGCGGCTCTTCAGCGCCATGCTGTAGTAGCGTCGGAACTGCCGCTCCATCACGCCGTAGACCCGGCGCGCCTTCTGCTTCTCGCGCAGCTGAAGCAAGTAGTCCGACGAGCGATTGCGCTTGAACTGCGCGTCACGGCCGTGCTGGCCGGGCGCGAAGTCGCGGCGGTTGTCCTGCTTCTCAAACGGGCACTTGGCCGAAAGGCAGCGCGCGCCCTTGAGGTAGAGCTTCTCACCTTCACGCCGGCATAGCCTGCAAACCGGCCCCGTGTACTTTGCCATACGTTCGTTTTCCTTCCACTGCCGCCGCGTGCGCCCACCGGCGCCGCGCAGCGGCCATGCCATTCGACTGGTGGATCAGACGCGGCGGCGCTTCGGCGGCCGGCAGCCGTTGTGCGGGATGGGCGTCTCGTCATTGATCGAGCGGACCCGCAGCCCAACGCTCTGGATGGCGCGGATGGCGGACTCGCGGCCGGGGCCAGGCCCCTTCACGAACAATTCCACCTCAGCCATGCCCAAGTTCTGGGCCTGTTGAGCGGCCTGTTGCGCCGCCATCCGGGCGGCGTACGGCGTGCTCTTGCGCGAGCCCTTGAACCCGGCCGTGCCGGCCGAAGCCCAACAGACCGTCTGGCCCTGCTGGTCGGTGAAGGTCACGATGGTGTTATTGAAGGACGCGAACACATGCGCCTGTCCCAACGCGGGCGCGTTCTTGGCCTTCTTGCCGGTGTTACGCCGTGCAACTTTGGTAGGACGAGCCATTCTGCCTCACTATCTGATCCTGAGTAGTGCCTACGAACCGCCAGCTCAACCGATCGGGACGCAGCCGCGGGCTGGAAGGATGCCCAACGTCCCGGTCGCCGCACTGGCAGCCACGTCTTCGATTACTTCTTCTTGGCGCCGCGCCGGCGACCGCGCCCGGCCACTGTCTTCTTGGTGCCTTTGCGCGTGCGGGCGTTGGTGCGGGTGCGCTGGCCGCGCGCCGGCAGGTTGCGGCGATGGCGCAAGCCGCGATAGCAGCCGATTTCCATCAGGCGCTTGATATTCAGCTGCACCTCGCGGCGCAGGTCGCCCTCCACCACGAAATGCTGCGAAATGTAGTCGCGGATCGCGGACGCTTCGGTCTCGGTCAGGTCGCGGATACGCTTGTCCGGGCTGATTTTGGTCGAGGCCAGGATATCACTGACCGACTTCGGCCCGATGCCGTACAGGTAGGTGAGCCCGATCTCGACGCGCTTATCGCGCGGCAGGTCAACGCCTTCAATACGCATAGCTTGCTTCGCTCCTCAATCAACTCAACCCTGGCGCTGCTTGTGCGTCGGGTCCGAACAAATCACGTACACACGGCCGCGCCGGCGCACAATCTTGCACTTGGCGCAGCGCTTGCGAATAGACGCCTGGACTTTCATCGATGCAACTCCCAATTTGAATGAGCGCAAACCTAAATTATACTCGGCACTTGACATTTCGGCTAGGGCCGATTTAGGGCCGGGTCAAGACTTCAGGTGCGCCCTCCGTAATTGCTACGGTATGCTCAAAATGCGCCGCCAACGACCCATCCGCCGAAACCACCGTCCACTGATCTGGCTGCACCAGAGTGTCTGGCGTCCCGACGATCACCATCGGCTCAACCGCTAGAACCATCCCCGCGCGCAACAGCCGGCCCGTGCCAGCCTGGCCGAGGTTGGGCACGTCCGGCGGCTCATGCATCGCGCGCCCGACACCGTGCCCGGTATACTCATGCGCCAGGCAGTAGCCCTGCCCTTCGACGTGGGCCTGGATCGCCGCCGACACATCGCCAATGCGCCGGCCGGGCCGCAGCTGCTCGATCCCAGCCGCCAGCGCCTGTTCGGTCACGGTCAGCAGCCGTTCGACTTCAGCCGAGCAGCGCCCCACCCCAACGCTGATAGCCGTGTCGGCATAAAAGCCCTGGTACACAACGCCGCAATCCAGGCTGACCAAGTCGCCTTCGCGGATCGCCCGCGGGCCAGGCAGGCCGTGCACCAACTGCTCGTTGATCGAGATGGTGCTGACGAACGGATATGGATACGGACCAGGATAGCCCTTGAAGGCCGGCTGGGCCTTGTGGCGGACGATCTCTTTCTCGGCGATCGCGTCCAGCTGCCGGGTAGTGATGCCGGGCCGGAGCTCGGCCCGCATCGCCGCCAAGGCCTGGGCCGCGATCTGGCCGGCCGCGCGCATGACAGCGATCTCGCGCGGGCTCTTGCGCTCTACAGCCGGCATACGGCGCTCACGCTGCGGCGGCAGGGTTGCGTCACCCGTTCGCCGGCGTCCGGCCCGTGGCCGTGTACACGGCCGCATGCAACTGGGCGGTGACATCTGCCACCGACTGCTCACCCTGGATCTCCACGAGCCGACCGCGGCTCCGGTAGAAATCGATCAGCGGCGCCGTCTGCTCCATAAAGACCCGGATGCGTTTGGCCTGCACCTCGGCCTTGTCGTCGTCGCGCTGATACAGCTCCGTCCCATCCTCGTCGCAACGGCCGGCGACTTGGGGCGGATTGGTCACTAAGTTGTACACGTGCTGCAGCGGCCCGCGGCACACGTAGCGCGACGCCAGCCGCTCCAGCAACACCGCCTCCCGCACGATCATGTACAGGACGGTGTCCACCTGCCCGCCGAATTCGGACAGCAGCGCGTCCAGCGCGGTAGCCTGCGCCACCGTGCGCGGGAAGCCGTCCAGCAGCGCGCCAGGCCGCGCGTCCGGCTGCAACAGCCGGTCCCGGATCATCTGGATGGTGACGTCATCCGGCACCAGCTCGCCCTTGTCCATATACCGCTTGGCCAGCTGCCCCAGCGGCGTCATCCGCTTCAGGTTGTCGCGGAACAGGTCGCCCGAGGCTACCTGGGGCAGCCCGTACTCAACGCTCAGGATGTGCGCCTGCGTGCCCTTGCCGGCGCCCGGTGGACCAAACAGCAGGAAGTACCTGGGCGTCATAGGCCCCCCGTCTACTTGACCAGAAGCGAGTCATTGAAGCCGCGCAGCTTCAACTCGGCATCCAGGCCGAAGAACGTATCCCGCACAACGCCGACCACAATCAGCAGACCGGTGCTCAGGATCGACAGCGAAGTAGCCCCGGGCAACAGCGGCCGCACCAGGAACGGCATGACCGCCACGATCCCGAGGAACAGCGCCCCGGGCAGCGTGATCCGGCGCAGCACCTTGGTCAGATACTTCTGGGTCGGTGTGCCTTTAGTCACTCCCGGGATCTGGGCCCCGGCCCGCTTCAGGTTCTCGCCGTAGTTCTGCTGAGTGAAGAGCACGTCCGTGTAGAAGAACGTGAACGCCACCACCATCAGAAAATACAGCAGCCAGTACCATTCGCTCGTGCCGCCGAACAGCCGGCTGACCGCGCTGGCCGCGTCGGCCACCCACTGGGTCGTCGACGTGACAAAGAACTGCGCGATGATGGCCGGGAAAGACAGCAGCGCCTGGGCGAAGATGATCGGGATCATGCCGGCCATGTTGATCTGCAGCGGCAGATTGCCGCGCACCGGCATGCTCATGCGGTTGCCCATGCGCCGGCCGGGATAGAGCACCGGCACATTGCGGCGGCCCTGCTGCACAAACACGATCACGAACACCATCAGCACGACCAGCAGCACGAAGACCACGATATACAGCAGCCAGCGGGTCTGATCCTGCAGCAGCGTCAGCAGCTGGGTGGGGATGCGCGCCACGATACCGGCGAAGATGATCAGCGACAGGCCCTGCTTGCGCAGGCCGTACTCTGAGATCAACTCACCCAGCCAGATGGCGAACATGGTCCCGCCGGTCATCGAGATGATCATGGTGATCGTCGGCAGGTTAAACCCAAGCTCGCCAAACGTCAGGATGGGCGTAGTCGCCGACGGCTGCAGCGTGCGGATCAGCTGGATCTGGCCGAAGGCGTTCAAGGCCGCCATCGGCACCGCCAGGTAATAGGTCCACCGCTCCATCAACTCGCGGCCGCGGGTGGGGTCTTCTTCCATCACGCGCTGCAGGCGCGGGATGATCGGCACGAGCAACTGCAGGATGATCTGGGCGGTGATGTAGGGGTACACCCCCATCGCCAGCACCGAGAAGTTGGACACCGTGCCGCCCGAGAGCAGATCCAGGATGCCCAAGAAATTGCCGCCCGCGCCGCCGGAGTTCAAGATCGCGCGCACCGCCTCCACATTCACGCCCGGCACCGGGACGTGCGCTGCCAGCCGGTAGACAACCAGCAAGGCGATCGTAATCAGGATTCGGTTGCGCAGGTCTTCAGCGGTCCAGATGTACCGCCAAGCCGATAGTTTCATCGCCTAGCTCCGCTTACGCGAGGATCACGACTTTGCCGCCGGCGGCCTCGACTTTGGCCACAGCCGACTTGCTGGCGCGGTGGACCTGGATCGTCAGGGCCTTCTGCAGGTCCCCTTCGCCCAGCAGGACGATGGGCTGGCTGAGATCACGCACCACCCCGGCCGCCACCAACGCCTCTGGCGTGACCTCGGCGCCGGCTTCAAAGCCCGCCAGCCGGGCCAGGTTGACCTCGACGAAGTCGGTTCGGAAGATGTTGATGAAACCGCGCTTGAACGGCAAGCTGCGGTAGAACGGCAGGTTGCCGCCTTGGCGGTACAGCTTGCCGCCGCTGCCCGTCCGGGCGCCCTCGCCTTTGGTGCCGCGCCCGGCGGTCTTGCCCTGGCCGGCCGAGATACCGCGCCCGACGCGGCGTTTCTTACGGTTAGCCCCGGCATTCGGGGCCAGATCGTGCAACTTCATGAGTGCCTCCGGAATTCGGACAGCGGCGTTTCGGCGCGGACGCGCCCACCGCCGACCGGACTACCGTTACGCTGCCTCTACCTTTACCAGCCGTGCCACCTTAGCCAGCATCCCGCGGAGCTGCGGCGTATCAGCCTGCTCCACTGTCTGATGCATCCGGCGCAGGCCGAGCGCCCGCACCGTCGCCTTGTGGCGCTGCGTGAACCCGATCGGGCTGCGCACCAACGTGATGCGCAGCGTCTTGGGGGCTGAACCTTTACTGTCCATGCTTCTTATCCCGGTTCCAGAACGGCGTCACATGGCGGGCGTCCTTGCGGCGGTCAGTGGCCTCGCTGCGCGGGTCCTTGAGTGTGCCGAGCGCGTCCAATGTGGCGTTGACCACATTCAAGACATTCGAGCTGCCCATCGACTTGGTCAGGATATCGCGCACACCGGCCGCTTCCAGCACCGCACGCACGCCGCCGGCGGCGATCACGCCCGTGCCGGGTGAAGCCGGCTTGAGCAGGATCTGGGCTCCACCGCGCTTGGCCGTGACCTCGTGCGGGATGGTAGTGCCCATGATCTGGACCGTGCGCAGATTCTTGCGGGCGCGCTCGGTCGCCTTGCGGATCGCATCCGGGACGGCCCGGCTCTTGCCGATGCCGATGCCAACGCGGCCGCGGTTGTCCCCGGCCACCACGATCGTGCGGAAAGCGAAGCGCCGGCCGCCCTTGATCACCTTGGCGACGCGGGTGATATCGATGACGCGCTCGTCGAGCTCGTCGCCGCGCTCGTCCGTCTGGGGATCGCGGCCTCGGGGTGCTCGGGGTGCTCGTTGTGCCATTTAGAACTCCAATCCGCCTTCGCGCGCGCCGTCAGCCAGCGCTTTGACGCGCCCATGATACCGATAGCCGCCGCGGTCAAAGACCACCTGGGTGATACCGTGGGCCTTGGCGCGTTCGGCCATGGCCATCCCCACCAGCTTGGCCTGCTCCGCCTTCTTCTTACCGGTCAGCTGCACCTTGAGCGCTGTGTCGACGGTGGACGCGGACACCAGGGTCACGCCCTGCTGATCGTCGATGAGTTGCGCATAAATGTTAGACAGGCTCCGGAAGACGTTCAGCCGCGGGCGGCTGGCCGTCCCAGACACGCGCGCCCGCACCCGGCGGCGACGCCGCTCCCGTCCAGCGAGACGTTTGTTATCGGGCATTACATCACTCCTGTGGCTTTAGCCGACCTTGCCGGCCTTGCCCGCCTTGCGCTTGATCTGCTCGCCCACGTAGCGCAGGCCTTTGCCCTTGTAGGGCTCCGGCGGGCGCCAGTGGCGGATGTTCGCAGCCACCTGACCGACCAACTCGCGGTCGAAACCCGACACGGTGATCGTGCGGGCCTTCTCGTCGACGACGAAGGCGATCCCGGCCGGCGGCTCGACTGTGATCGGGTGCGAATAGCCCAGGGCCATCACCAGTTGCTTGCCTTTGACCTCGGCGCGATAACCGACGCCCTCGATCTGCAGCGTCTTGGCAAACCCCTGGCTGACGCCGTGGACCATGTTGGCCAGCACCGCGCGCGTTGTGCCGTGCAGCGCCCGTAATTGGCGCGCATCCGAGGCGCGGGTCACCACCAACTGCCCGTTCTCCAGGCCGATGCCGACCTCGCCCGCAAAGGTGCGCGTCAGCTCGCCTTTGGGACCCTTAACTTTGACCGTCTTCTCAGAGACATCGACCGTCACCCCCTTGGGGATGTCGATCGGCTTTTTTCCAATCCGCGACATAGTTCACCTCTCCCGGCGCCCGGTCACCAGACTTTGCACAAGACTTCGCCGCCGACGCCGAGCTTGCGGGCCTTGGCGCCCGTCATGACCCCGCGCGGCGTGGACAGGATGGAGATGCCCATCCCCTGCAGCACCCACGGGATCTCGCTGCGGCGAGTATAGACGCGCCGGCCAGGCTTGGAGATGCGCTCCAGCCCCGTGATCACCGGGCGCTTGTCGCGGCGTTCGCCGACGTACTTCAGCGTCAAGCGCAGGGTCGGCTGCTGCTCGCCCTCCGCCTGCAGCTGCGCGTATTCGTCGATGTAGCCTTCTTCTTTCAGGATGTGGGCGATGGCCAGCTTGAGTTTGGAGCTGGGGAACGCCACCGTGCTGTGCCCGGACCGCAGACCGTTGCGGATGCGGGTCAACATATCGGCAATGGGATCGCTGTGCATACCTGCTCTCCTTGCCCGCTTACCAGGACGCCTTTACCACGCCCGGGATCTTCCCGGCCAGGGCCAGCTCACGGAAGCAGATGCGGCATAGATGAAACCGGCGGATGAAGCCTCGCGGACGCCCACACAGTTTGCAGCGGTTGCGCACGCGCACCGGGAACTTGCGCCGCATCTCGCGGTAGGTCATGCATTTCTTGGCCATCGTCTCTTACGCGCCTTTCTTGCGGAACGGCATGCCCAGCATCTGCAGCAACCGGCGGCCATGCTCGTCGGTTCTGGCCGTGGTGACCACCGTGATCTCCATGCCGCGCAGCTTGTCGATCTTGTCGTAATCGATCTCGGGAAAGACCAGTTGCTCGCGCAGGCCCAGGGTGTAGTTGCCGCGGCCGTCGAAAGCGTCTGGCGATATGCCGCGGAAGTCACGCACGCGCGGCAGCGCCAAGTTCATCAGGCGGTCCAGGAAGGACCACATCCGCTCGCCGCGCAACGTCACCTTGACACCGATCGGCTTGCCTTCGCGCAGCTTGAAGTTCGAAATGCTCTTGCGCGCCTTGGCGATGACCGGTTTCTGGCCCGCGATGATCGTCAGATCACTGACGGCCGCATCCAGCGCCTTGGAATCGGTCTGGGTCTCCGAACCGACGCCGATGTTGATGACGACTTTCTCAACGCGCGGCACTTCCATGATGTTCCGGAAGGCGAACTCGCGCGTCAACGCCGGCATCACTTCGTTTTTGTAAAGCTCTTGTAGCCTGTGCATTGAACGACTGTCTCCTGCCCCGTGCCCTACTTATCCAGGACTTCGCCGCTCTCTTTGGCCACGCGCACCCAACTATCCCCTTCCCGCCGATAACCAATGCGGGTCGGTTCGTTAGTCTTCGGGTCCACGACCATGACGTTCGAGGCGTGAATGGGAGCGTCAAATTCGGCGATTTGCGGCGCGCTCTGCCGGCCGGCAGCTTGTGGGGCGGCCTTCTTGTGCTTCTTGCGCACATTGACGCCCTGCACCACCACCCGGTTTTCCTTGGGCAACACCTCCAGCACTTCGCCGCGCTTGCCCTTGTCCTTGCCGGCGATCACCACCACGGTGTCGCCCTTCTTGATCTTCATCTTCATTGCGCTCTGGCCTCCCGCCTCACAACACTTCCGGCGCCAGGGAGACGATCTTCATAAAGCCCTTCTCGCGCAGTTCGCGCGCCACCGGGCCAAAGATGCGGGTCCCTTTCGGGTTCTCGCCGTCGTCATCCAGGATCACCGCCGCATTGTCGTCAAAGCGGATGTAGGAGCCGTCGTCCCGCTTGAACTCCTTGGCGCAGCGCACAATCACGGCTTTGACGACGGCGCTTTTCTTGACCGCGCCCTGCGGGGCGGCTTCCTTGACCGACGCCACCACCACGTCGCCGACATATCCGTACCGACGCTTGGAACCGCCCAGGATCCGAATCACCAGCAGTTCGCGGGCGCCGGTATTGTCGGCCACCGCCAAACGCGACTCTTGCTGGATCATGCCGCACCCCCCTCGGGCGCCAGCTCAGACACCTGCACGGCGCGATTGAGGACGCTCTCCACCACCCAACGCTTGCGCCGGCTGATGGGCTGGCTCTCCACAATCTGCACCGCGTCGCCGACCTGGCACTGGTGCTCGTCGTGGGCCATGAAGCGCGTGGCGCGGTGCACCACCTTGCCGTACAGCGGGTGACGGTAGCTGCTCTCGACCTCCACCACCACCGTCTTCATCATCTTGTTGCTGGTCACTCGACCGACTAAGCGACGGCGAGGCATGTCAACTCTCCTTCGTGGCCGCGAGCTGGGCCGCAATCGCGCGCTCCCGCAACACGGTGGCCAACTGCGCAATCGTCCGGCGCGAAGCGCGCAGGCGGCTGTAATCGGTCAACTGGCCGGTGCGATACTGAAAGCGCAACTTGAATAGTTCTTCCCGGGCGTCTTCCAGCTTCGATTCAATCTCAGCTGTGGCCAGCGCCCGAATTTCGCTTGAACGCATCACTGACCTCCTGCGGCCCGGACCTCGTCCGACGTCACCATCTTGGTTTTGATGGGCAACTTGTGCGAGGCCAGGCGGATCGCCTCTTTGGCGATGTCCTCCGGCAAGCCGGCGACTTCAAAAATGATGCGGCCCGGCTTGATCACGGCAACCCAGTGGTCCACCGCGCCCTTGCCCTTGCCCATGCGGCTCTCGGCCGCACGCTGGGTGACCGGCTTATCCGGGAAAACCCGCACCCACACCTTGCCGCGGCGCTTCATATAGCGCACCAAGGCACGGCGCGCGGCCTCGATCTGCCGCTGGGTCAGCCAACACGGCTCAAGGGCCTGCAGGCCGTACTCGCCAAACGAAATCTCGACGCCACGGGTTTCATGTCCAGTCATGCGCCCGCGCATTTGCTTGCGCCATTTGACGCGCTTTGGCATCAACATAGTTCACCTCACGGTCGGCGCTGCCGCCCGGCGCCGTCGCACCGGTCCAACGCCAACGTGCTACTCCTACTCGCTGACGTACACGTCCTCGGTCACTTCCGGTATTTCAATCGTCTCCGGCAACTTTTCGCCCTTGTATATCCAGACCTTGATGCCGATCCGGCCGAAAGTGGTCAAGGCCTCGGCGCGGGCGAAGTCAATATCGGCGCGCAGCGTCTGCGACGGCACGCGGCCTTCGCGCGCTGTCTCGCGGCGCGACATCTCGGCGCCGCCCAGGCGGCCGGAACACACGATCTTGATGCCTTGCGCGCCCTGGCGCATCGCCTGCGTCACCGCGCGCTTCATGGCGCGGCTGTGGCTGATGCGGCGCACGATCTGGTCCCCGATATTCTCGGCCACCAGCTTGGCCTCCAGGTCCGGCTGCGAGATCTCCTCAACCTCCAGCTTGACCTTGGAGCCCGTCAGGGATTCGAGCTTGTGGCGCAGCACTTTCACCTGCGCGCCCTTGCGCCCGATCAGGATGCCGGGCTTGGCGGTCCAGATCGTGATCGTCACGCTGGACGGCGAGCGGTCGATGTCCACACGCGCGACGCCAGCCTTGGGGGCCTCGACATACACCAGCTTGCGGATGGCGAAATCCTGCTGCAGCTGCTGCGCATAGCGCCCCTTGGGCGCGTACCAGCGCGCTTCCCAGTCCTTGATGATGCCCAGCCGGAAGCCGATCGGATGAACTTTACGACCCATTAGGACGCCGCTCCTTCTTTCTCAGCCACAACGATCGTGATGTGCGACGAACGCCGCAGCAGCGGCTTGAACCGCCCACGCGCGCCAAAGCGGCGCCACTTGCGGGTCGGCCCCTCGTCCGCGTAAGCTTTCTTGATGTACAGTTCCGCCCGGTTGAGGCCGAAATTCTCTTCGGCGTTGGCAATAGCCGTCCGCACAACCTTATAGACGGCCTGCGCCGCCGCCTTGGGCGTGAACTTCAGGATGGTCAGGGCCTCGTCGGCGCTCCGGCCGCGCACCAGATCCACGACCAGGCGCGTCTTCTGAGCCGACAGGCCGATGTAGCGGGCTTGCGCCTTGACGTCGCTCATGCCTTGGCGCCTCCGGCGGTTTCGGTCGTCTTCTCCTTGGACACGTGGCCGCGGAACATGCGCGTCGGCGCAAATTCGCCCAGCTTGTGGCCGACCATGTTCTCGGTGATGTAGATCGGCACGTGCCGCCGGCCATCATGCACGGCGATGGTGTGGCCGACCATCTGCGGGAAGATCGTGCTGGCGCGGCTCCAGGTGCGAACGACCTTCTTCTCGGCGCGCTGGTTCATGGCCTCAATGCGCTTGAGCAGTTTCGGCTCAACGAACGGCCCTTTTTTCAGTGATCGCGACATACGACGTTCTCCTCGTACCTACAGCTTAGCGCTGGCCGCGCCGCTTGACGATGAACTGGCTTGACTTCTTGTTGCGGCGGGTCTTGTAACCGCGCGTCGGCTTGCCCCACGGGCTGCGCGGGCCAGGCTTGCCCACCGGCTGCCGGCCCTCACCGCCGCCGTGCGGATGGTCGCGCGGACTCATGGCCGTGCCGCGCACCGTCGGCCGGACACCCAGGTGGCGCTTGCGCCCAGCCTTGCCGAGCTTCACATTGGAGTGATCCAGGTTGCCGACCACGCCAATGGTGGCCATACATTCCTGACGGATCAGGCGCACTTCCCCGGACGGCAAACGCACCTGGGCGTAATCGCCTTCCTTGCCCAGCAGCTGCGCGGCCATGCCGGCCGACCGGGCGATCTGGCCGCCCTTGCCCGGCTGAATCTCGATGTTGTGGATCAGCGTGCCCACCGGGATATTGGCGATCGGCAGCGCATTGCCGCTGCGGATGTCGATTTCCTTGCGGCTGGCCAGCACCCGGTCACCCACCTTCAACTCGAGCGGCGCCACGATGTAGCGCTTCTCGCCGTCGGCGTAATGCAGCAGCGCGATCCGGGCCGACCGGTTGGGGTCGTACTCGATGGCCGCCACTTTGGCCGGGATGTCCAGCTTGTCACGCTTGAAATCAACCAAGCGTAACTGGCGCTTGTGGCCGCCGCCGCGATGCCGCACGCTGACCGTGCCCTGATGGTCGCGGCCGCCGGTCTGGCGTTTGGGGGTGATCAGCCGGCGCTCCGGCTTGTCTTTGGTGATCTCCTCGAAGGTCGGGCTGGTCATCCCGCGCCGGCCGGGCGAGGTCGGTTTGTAGATTTTGACGGCCATTATTTCACACCCTCGAACAGGTCAATGGTCTGGTCGGCGCGGATGGTGACGATGGCCTTCTTGTACTCAGACTTGCGCACCACCTCACGGCGGGTGCGCCCGCGGCGGCCGCGCTTGGCGGGCACCACGACCACGTTCACCTTCATGACTTCCACATCGAAGAGCGTCTCGACCGCTTCCTTGACCTGGGTCTTGGTCGCGTGCGTATGCACTTCAAACACGTACTGGTGCAACTTGGTGTTCTGGTACCGCGACTTCTCGGTTTCGATCGGACGCCGCAGGACGTCGTATACAGTCAACATGCTCCGTCTCCTCAGCCGAGATAGCCCTGGATCACGTCCAGCGCCGCCACTGGCAGCACCACGCGGTCGTAGCCGAGCAGGTCACGGATGTTCAGGTAGTTGGCGCGCAGATACTTGGCGTGCTCGATATTGCGGATCGACTTCTCGACAATGTCGTTCTTCTCAGGCAGCAGCACCAGCGCGCTATCGGTGCCGACCAACGCCACCAGCGCCTTGAGCATCTCGGCCGTCTTGGGTTGGGCCAGCAGCAACTCGTCCACGACAACGATCTGCGCGCCGGCCGCTTTGGCCGACAGCGCCGAACGTAGCGCGGCGCGCCGCATCTGGCGCGGCATCTTCAGGCTGTAATCGCGCGGCTGGGGCGTGTGCGCCTTGCCGCCGCCCTTCCAGTGCGGGGCGCGCGTGGAGCCTTGCCGCGCGCGGCCGGTGCCCTTCTGCTTCCAGGGCTTTTTGCCGCCGCCGGACACGTCGCCGCGCGTTTTGGTGGCATGCGTGCCCTGCCGCGCGTTGGCCAGCTGCCGCACCAGGGCCTGGTGCATCAGGTCCTGACGGATGGGCGCTTCAAAGATGGCCGCCGGCAGCTCGACCGTCCGGACCGTCTCGCCCTTTAGGTTCTTGACATCGACTTGCATGGTCGTCTCTCTCTAGTGCGCCGCGCTTACTTGGCCTTGCGCGCCGGGCGGATATAGACGATCGCGCCACTCGCGCCCGGAACGCTGCCGGCAACGCCCAGCAGGTTGCGCTCCGGATCGACCAGGGCGACTTGGATGTTCTGGGAGGTGACGCGGTCGACACCCATGTGGCCGGCCATCCGCTTGCCCTTGCGCAGGCGGCCAGGCGTGGTGTTGGAGGAGCTGGCGCCGGGAGCGCGGGTGCGGTCAGAGGCGCCGTGGGTCTTGTTCTGGCGCCGGAAATTGTGGCGCTTGATGCCGCCCTGGAAGCCTTTGCCCTTGCTGACCCCGCTGATATCCACGTGTTCGCCCAGGGCAAACACGTCCACCTGCACTTTGTCCCCCTCGCTCACATCGGCGGCCTCGAGGCGGAACTCATGCAGGTGGCGCAGCGGCGGCAGATTCAACCCATTGCGCTTCAGGTGCCCCTTTTCGCCGCCCGTCAGGCGTTTGGGGTTGACCTCTTCAAAGCCGAGCTGTACGGCCACATAGCCGTCCTTCTCAGCCGAGCGCACCTGGGTGACAAAGCATGGCCCAGCTTGGATCAAGGTAACAGGCGTCACGACGCCCTTCTCCGAGATCAGCTGGGTCATGCCGATCTTCTTCCCAATCAGCCCTTTCATCACAAATCTCCTTTGTGCCAGGCAGTGCACCCAGACAGGGCCACTGCGATTTACGTGGGACTGTATGCCTGGGCAACGGCATCATCATCCCTACAGCGTGGGCGTCAACCCGCCGGCGCGGCGCTCCGGTTTTGGGACCGCGCTCGGACGAGTTCGTCCCCACGCTAAGCCGCCATTTAACGGCGGCTCAGCATTATAGCTTGATTTCGATATCCACGCCAGCCGGCAAATTCAACCGGGTCAGCAGGTCAATCGTCTTAGCATCCGGATCCAGCACGTCGATCAGACGCTTGTGGGTCCTAATCTCAAAATGCTCGTGCGAGTCCTTGTCGATGAACGCGCCGCGCCGGACCGTGAACCGCTCCAGGCGGGTCGGCAGCGGCACCGGGCCGACCACCTTGGCGCCGGTGCGTTCGGCCGTTTCCACAATGCGCTTGGCCGATTGGTCCAGGACGCGATGATCGTAAGCTTTCAGGCGGATGCGGATCTTCTGCTTGGCCATGGGTCTATTCCAGCACCTTGGTAATGACGCCGGCGCCGACGGTCAGGCCGCCTTCGCGGA
>ERZ761602.748-NODE-748-length-65609-cov-8.894484_pt1 | contig 65609 bp, 41 predicted proteins | sample MGYA00512165_ERZ761602 | MGnify/ENA primary metagenome ERZ761602 (study PRJEB28899, sample SAMN02445085) | bioreactor sludge metagenome | biome: EBPR sludge; isolation source: Thorneside wastewater treatment plant | place: Australia: Brisbane, Thorneside Wastewater...
GGTCAAAAGGCGCGGAAATTATTCAACGAATTAATGGCAAACCACACTAGTGTGGATTGCCATTGAACGGTCGAAGGCACAATCGGAACTGGCAATCGCTTGAATCCCTTCGTGCCGAGCCGGTCGAGCTTGAACCGAGCTTTGCCAGGGATGCTGGCCGTTTGTGGCATACGCTGTGCTTCATTGCCGCAATCCCAATACCATCGCCTCCCCATGCGCCTGCAAACTCGACTCTTCCTGCTGTTCTCCTGCCTGCTGATGCTGATGCTGACAGGCGCGCTGAGCGGACTTCGGCTGTTGACTCGCGACCTGTCGCAGGTGTTGGATGCGGCCGCATTCAGCGTCGGCAGTGCCATGGTGGCGGTGCTCGATCAGCAGATCGAGCGCCATGTCGACCGCGCCGAAATGGGCGCGGCGCAGAAGCGCATCGAGCATCGCGTGGTGGTGCGTGCGCTGCGGCCGGAATCAGGTGCGCACGCTGCGGAATCCGGCGCCAACGACAGCGACAAGACGCGCACGCCGACGACGGCTTCGAGTCCGGCCGACGGCGGGATCGACGAGACCGTCGTGGCAAACCCGGAAACCCGAGTGATCCGCATGGAACTCGGGCAGCAGCAGGGCGATCTGACGCTGACCACCAATGGCGTGCGCCAGGTCATCCATGTGCCGCGCGCTGGTGTCGGCAACGCCATCGAGCGCTTTTCGCAGCAGTTGCTGCTCGGCGGCTTGTCGCTGCTGGTGCTGGGCTTGCTGGCCGCCTATGCGCTGGCGCGCCGCATCACGCGGCCGCTGCGGGAGTTGGCCACCGCCGCCGACGAAATCGGCGCCGGCGCCTTGCGCCAGACGGTTGCCGTATCCGGCGTGGCCGAACTACGCTCGACCATCGAGACCTTCAACCGCATGTCGGCGCAACTGTCCGAACTCGAAGCCGAGCGCGAACGTCTGCGCGCGCTGGCGAGCCTGAGCGAACTCGGGGAGGTCGGCCGCGCAATCGCGCACAGCCTGCGCAACCCTTTGAATACCCTGGGACTGGCTGTGGATACCTTGGCGCAAACCGATGATCCGACGCTGATCGCCGATCTGCGCAACCGTGCCCGCGAACAGATTCGCAGGATCGACGAAGCGCTCAAGGGGTTCCTTGCGCTGGGTGCCGGATCTGCAGGGGTCAGCGAGTCGATCGACATCCGCGAGTTGCTCGAGGACCTGCTGCTGGAGGCCAGTCAGCGCGCCGACGGTCGCGTGCGGTTTGCGCTGAGTCTGCCGCCGCAGCCGCTGCTGCTCAGAGTGCAGCCCTCCGAATTGCGCGCGGCGCTGCAGGCGCTGCTGGTCAACGCGCTGGAAGCCAGTCCGGATGGCGAACAGGTGGACATCGAATTGCGCGCAGCGGTCGCTGGAATGCTCGAGTTGTGCATCTCCGATCGCGGGCCCGGCCTGACCGAGCAGGTGCGCGCGCACCTGTTCACGCCGCACCTGAGCAGCAAGCCCGACGGCGCCGGCATGGGCTTGTTCCTCGCCCAGCGCATCTTGCGCGAGCGCTACGACGGGCGCCTGGAACTGCTCGACCGGCCGGGCGGCGGCATCCAGGCGCTGGCCCGCTTCGGAGAACGACAGGATGGCTGACGCGAATCTGCTGGTGGTCGAAGACGATGCCGCGCAACGCGAGTTGATCCAGTCGATCCTGCGCAGCGCGGGCTACAGCGTGCGTGCCTGCGACAGCACCGAGTCGGCCCTGCGCCTGCTTGCTGAATCGCCGGTGCAACTGGTGCTGTCGGATTGGAAGCTGAAGGATTCCGATGGCATGCAGTTGCTGCGCCGCGTACGCAGCGAACATCCGGGGGTCGGTTTCGTGTTGGCCACCGCCTACGGCTCGATCCAGCACGCCGTTCAGGCGGTGCGAGAGGGCGCCGACGACTATCTGCCCAAGCCGTTCGAGCGCCAGGCCTTGTTGTTGACCGTGGAGAAGGCGCTGCGTGCGCGCGCGCTGAGCGCCGAAAATCAGCGCCTGAATGAACGCCTCGGCGAACGCGAGAGGCTGGTCGATCTGGTCGGCAAGGCGCCCTCGATGCAACTCTTGTATCGACGCATCGAGAAGATCGCCGGCACCGAAGCCACGCTGCTGATCAGCGGCGAGAGCGGCACCGGCAAGGAACTGGTGGCGCGCGCGGTGCATCGATTGTCGCGGCGCGCCAGCGGTGAGTTCGTCGCGGTGAATTGTGCGGCCGTGCCGGAAGGCCTGATCGAGAGCGAATTTTTCGGCGCCGAAAAGGGCGCGTACACCGGCGCGGTTGCCGCACGCATCGGGCGCTTCGAAGCCGCCAGCGGCGGCACCTTGTTCCTCGACGAGATCGGCGAACTGCCGTTGGCGATCCAGCCGAAGCTGTTGCGCGCCCTGCAGGAAGGCGTGATCACGCGCGTCGGCGGCCAGCGCGAACTGCGCACCGATGTGCGCCTGGTCGCCGCCACCAATCGTGCCCTGGAAGCCGAGGTCGCCGCCGGGCGTTTCCGCGAGGACCTCTATTACCGCCTCAACGTGGTGCCGATCGTGTTGCCGCCGTTGCGCGAGCGCCGCGAGGACATCCCGGCATTGGTCGAACACTTTGCCGCACGCGCGGCGCGCCTGCACGGCCTCGATCCGGCGCCGGTCATTCCGCGCGCCGTGTTGCGGCGGCTGATCGATGCGCCATGGAAGGGCAATGTGCGCGAACTCGGCAATGTCGTCGAACGCCTGTTGCTGCTTGCCGACGGCGGCGGCATCAGCGTCGATGACCTGCCGCCGGAATCCGTCGTGGAGCCGACCGGCGGAATCCGACTTCCCGCCGAGGGGCTGTCGCTGGCGGCGCTGGAATCCTCGCTGCTGCATCAGGCGCTGGAACGCGCAGGTGGCAATCGCAGTCGCGCGGCAAAGCTGCTGGATCTCCCGTACAAGGCGTTCCTTTACCGCCTGGAAAAACACGGCCTCGGTTCGCCCGACGATGCGTCCTGATTTGCGGTGGCGATTTCCCCATTTGCGGAATGCGCCTGGGTTTCGAGATGGTTTGGCAAGCAACGGCCGCCGTGGCCTGCCATCGCCAGGGCGTTTGCGTCACGCCATGCGGGCTTGATCCGCGCGCGGAAGCGCGCGCGATGCAGCGCAAGAAAGGGCTGGCACGCAGATTGCTCCAAGGGGCTCGCGGTGGCCAATCCACAGCCCATCACTCATTGGAGAACTTGCATGAAAATCAACATGATCCTGCGTACCCTCGCCGCGTCGCTGTCGTGCGTTGGCGTTCTGGCGCTGGCCGGAGAACAGATCACCGACAGTACCGAGTTCCAGGTGCGCACCGCGAGTGGCCAGGTGGAAAAAGTCAAGGTTCAGGATCTCGCGATCGGCGAAGTGCGCAATGTCACCAGCGAGAGCGGCGCTTCCGTGGTGGTCGGTCGCCATGAAGGCGGTTATGTGCTCGACATCGGCGGCGAACGCATCGAGGTGAACACCCCCGACCTGTCGTCGGTGACGACCGACAAGGAGGTGGTCATCAATGCGGGAGACGACCACGGAAAACAGATCGTGATCAAGCTGGGCGAGGACGACCCGGCCAGCGCAGCCGGCGCACACAAGCGGCGGGTTGTGGTGGTCAAGCCCGGCGCTGGCGACAGCAAGACCATTCGCATCGAAGATGGTGAGGGTGCCGAACAACGGGTCCACGAAATGGATCTCGATGACCCTGAGCTCGGCGACAAACGCGTCATCGTCGTGCGCAAGGTCGAGAGGACCGTGAGCGAAGGGCAGGATTGAGCGGCGCCCTGGGGCCCGCGAAGTTTCAATGCGATTCGCATCGAACTTGCGGTTCCGGATCGGCGGCGGTAACCCACCGCCGCCGCGGATCGACAATCCAGGGCGCGCGTATCAGGAACCGCGCGCCAACTCGACACTACCGAGACACCAGTGCAGCAGTTCGACGAGTTTCCTCTTGGCACGCGCACCGACGCTCTCAGTTGGTATAATGAGTCCCATTCTCATCCAGAGACAGGTGTGACCATGCGTCTAGGTAATGCGCTGCTGGCTTCCTTGTTGCTGCTACCGGCGGCACTCAGTGCCGCCGATCTGGTGGTCTACAGTGCCCGCAACGAGCAGTTGATCAAGCCCTTGTTCGACCGCTACCGCGCCGATACCGGGGTCGAGATTCAGTTCCTGACCGACAAGGAGGCGCCGTTGCTGGCGCGTCTGCAAGCCGAGGGTGCGCGCACGCCTGCCGACATTCTGATGACCGTCGATGCCGGCAATCTCTGGCAGGCTGCGCAGCTCGGTCTGCTCGCCAAGGTCGACTCGCCGGTGCTCTCGGCGAACATTCCGGCGCATCTGCGTGACCCGGATTCGCGCTGGTTCGGGCTGGCAGTGCGCGCGCGTACCATCGTCTACAACACCGGATCGGTAACCAGCAGCGAACTTTCCACCTACGCAGATCTGGCACAACCGCAATGGAAGGGTCGCTTGTGCCTGCGCACCTCGAAGAAGGTCTACAACCAATCCCTGGTCGCCACCATGATCGCCAGCGAGGGACCGCAGGCGACGGAAGCGGTCGTGCGCGGCTGGGTCGCCAATCTGGCGGCGGTGCCATTCGCCAGCGATGATGAGGTCATTCTCGCCGTGGGCAGCGGTCGTTGCGCCGTAGGTATCGTCAACACCTATTATTTTGGACGCCTGAAACGCACCGAGACCGATCTGCCGGTGGCGATATTCTGGCCCGATCAAGGCGCGGGTCAACGCGGGGTGCACGTCAATGTCTCTGGTGCAGGCGTCACCACGCATGCCAAACACCCGGAAGCGGCACTGAAGTTCCTGGAATGGCTGTCGGCCGGTGAAGCGCAAGGCATTTTCGCCGGCAGCAACCTGGAATTCCCGGCAAATCCTGCCGTTGCGGCCGATCCCTTCGTCGCGGCATGGGGCGAATTCCGGCAGGACAGCGTCAATGTCGCCGAAAGCGGACGCCTGCAAACCGAAGCGGTGAAACTGATGGACCGCGTCGGTTATCGCTGAGCGGGCAGGCGAGTGACCACCCTAGCTGACACGCCAGCGCCGTGGCGAAGGCGTTCGGCGCGGGGCCGCGACTGGCAATTGCTGGCCTTGTTGTTGTGTCTCCCTACCTGCGTGCCACTGCTGGCGGCGGCGCTGGCCTGGACCCACGAGGATGCGGCTACCACCAGCCACTTGCTGGAACATGTGCTGCCTCTGGCCAGCGCCAACACGCTGTGGCTGGTGCTGGGCGTGGTGCTGGGCAGCACGCTGATCGGCACGACGTTGGCGGCACTGGTGGCGTTGACCGAGTTTCCGGGACGGCAGTTTTTCTCGTGGGCGCTGTTGTTGCCGCTCGCGCTACCGGGTTATGTGATGGCCGTGGCATTGATTGGTCTTTTCGATTACGCCGGCACCATTCCGAGCATGCTGCGCGCAATTGGATTCGAGGCTTACTGGGAGTTCCGCTCGTTGGGCGGACTGACCTTGACCATGGTGCTGGCGCTTTATCCTTATGTCTATCTGGTAGCCCGGCAAGCCTTCGCCAGTCAGGGTCTTCGTGCGATCGAAGCGGCGCGCGCCCTCGGCATGACCAGTTCGATGGCCTTTTTTCGCGCCAGCCTGCCACTGGCGCGACCGGCGATTGCTGCTGGCGCTCTGCTGGTGGCGATGGAAACGGTTGCTGATTTCGGCACCGTGTCAGCCTTCAACGTCGATACCCTGACCAGTGCCATCTACAAGGCCTGGTTCTCGTTGTTCTCGATCGATGCTGCCTTGCGCATTGCTGGTGTTCTGCTGCTGCTGGTTCTGGCGCTGCTGGTGATTGAAGCCCGCGGGCGGTCGCAGCAGGGTTTTACCAGTGTTGGTGCCAATCCAGTCAAGGCGTTGCCTCTGGCCAGGCGCGGGCTTTGGGCCAGCGCTTTTTGTGGTGTGATCTTCGCGGTTGCTTTTCTGCTGCCGCTGACGCGCTTGATCTGGCTGGCGGCTCCGCACTATCTGCAGATCGATCATCGCTGGCTGGGTTTCGCTGCCAACTCCTTGCTGCTTGGACTGTCTGCAGCGGCGATCTGTGTGCTGGTGGCTTTGCTGCTGGCGCTGGCCGTGCGCGAACGCCAGGGTATAGCCACGCGCAGCGCCCATCGGCTGGCGACACTCGGCTATGGCTTGCCGGGTGCGCTGCTTGCAGTCGGACTGTATCTGCCGTTTGCGCGCGCCAGCAGCTGGCTGGCCGACCAGTTTCAATGGGATATCGCCTTGCACGGCAGTTTGGGATTATTGCTGTTGGCGTACATGGTTCGTTTCACGGCGGTTGCCCAGGCGGCGGTTGACTCGGCGCTGGCGCGGGTGCGCCCGAGTCTGGTCGAGGCGGCGCGCACGCTGGGCGTGCGTGGATGGCGTCTGGGCGCACGTGTGCATGCACCCTTGATGAGCGGCGGCTTGATCACCGGCGCCGTACTGGTCTTCGTCGATACCATGAAGGAAATGCCGATCACTCTGATGATGCGTCCTTTTGGCTGGGACACCTTGGCGACCAGGGTCTTCGAACTGACCAACGAAGGCTTGTGGGCGCAGGCGGCGCTGCCGGCACTGGCTATCGTTCTGGTCGGTCTGCTGCCGGTGTGGTGGCTGCAGAAGCGAACTGCGGCTTGAGCCTGGAAACCTGCCTTGTGGCCGATAACTGCACACTCCGCCCCGTCCAACTGAGGTTTCCAGGTTGAAACTGGAACTGCACCAGGTGAAGTTGGCCTATGGCGACCGCAACGTCGTCGATGACGTCAGTTTCGAGCTCGATCGAGGACGTATCGGCTGTTTGCTTGGACCTTCAGGCTCGGGCAAGACCAGTTTGTTGCGCGCCATTGCTGGTTTCGAACCCCTGCTTGCCGGCAGCATCGCCATCGATGGTGTCGTGCTGTCCTCAGCGCAAACCTGGGTACCCACGGAACAGCGTGGGGTTGGCATGGTGTTTCAGGATTTTGCGCTGCTGCCGCATCTGCACGTCGCCGCCAATATCGCTTTCGGCTTGTTTCGATTGACGGCCCACGAGCGCGAGGCGCGTGTGCGCGAGATGCTCACCCTGGTGGGGCTCAGCGAACAGGCACACAGTTATCCGCATCAGTTGTCTGGCGGCATGCAGCAACGCGTGGCCCTGGCGCGTGCGCTCGCGCCGAAACCGCGTTTGTTGTTGCTCGACGAACCGTTCGCGAGTCTCGATGCGATGCTGCGCGAGCGCTTGTGCATCGAAGTGCGCGCTTTGCTCGAACGCGCCGCGACCACCGCACTGATGGTCACGCATACGCAAAGCGAAGCCTTTGCCATGGCGGATGTGATTGGCGTGCTGGACGCCGGAAGACTGCGGCAATGGGCCAGCCCTTACCGTCTTTATCATGAGCCGGTCGACCGCGCAGTCGCCACTTTCATTGGTGACGGTGTGCTGCTTCCTGGGACCAGTCACGAGCACGGCGTGGTCAGCACGGAACTCGGCGACGTTCGTGTGCGCAATGGTCTCGGCATGCCGGGCAGCCGCGTGGATGTGCTGTTGCGACCAGACGACGTGGTCCACGACGATGCCGCTTCGATTCGTGCCGTCGTCGTGCGGCGTGCCTTTCGCGGCGCCGAATTCATGTACACCCTGCGCTTGCCGAGTGGCCAGGAATTGCTCTCTCTGGTGCCCTCGCACCACGACCACGCCCTCGGCGAGGCCATCGGCATTCGCCTGGACCTGGAGCATGTGATTGTTTACCCGTGTTGAACGCAAGCAGGGCGGGCTGCTCATTTGTCCTTGAAGGACGAAGGACCGGAGCTCCAAAGCCACTTTTCGTGCAGCATTCGGTCCAGATGCGTGCCGTCAAGGGTCCGGCGAGCGGGCCGCGCAGGTCCTTGAGGGCAGTGTTCTGTGGTTTGCTGGCCTTGCGCGAGCGCGTCGAGGGCATGAAAAACAGCCGCGGCGGTGATTCGGCACGGGAACCGCCACCGCCGCACTATTGAGCACACGGCGTATTGACGGGCAAGCGGCACTTTAGTACTTCGGCGGCGGTCCGAGGACGCTGTCCACATCGCCGGCGAGGATCAGCGACACCAGTCGCGGCAACTGCCGGTCAAGCTCGCGCATGGCCGCCGGCGGCAGTACGCGGTCCGCAGCATAGTCGCGGTAGTGCGCATAACCGCACGCCCCTTCAGAGGCGCAGGCCCAGCGCAGCGCGCGTCCGGTCGGCCCGCAGTCGAGGCCGAACTTGCAGCCGACCAGAATCCAGCGCGCATTGAGATCGCTCGATTGGAAATTGCTGCTGCGCAAGTACTCCGAGCCGGTCAGCGTACGCGGACCCAGCGCCATCAGGATGCGCGGCACCGCCTCTAGCACCCGCCCATCGCGCCGCGCGAATATGTCTGCCAGCCGCTCGCGCGCTGCCGCATGCACGCACTGCCAATGTGCCTGCTGATTCGGCTGTGGCTGTCCCGTCGGCACGCCACCGCAGCCGGCGGTGACGCCGCGATCGTTGGTCAGGCCCTGCGCAACCGGATCGCCAGCTTCGGCAGCGCGCAGGCGCAGTATTTCTCCGATGGTGCGCGGCGCCCGCACGGCGGGATCGTCGGTGCGCCGCGCCTGAAGAGCCTGGCGCGCCAGGAGCCCATTTGCGGCGACCTCCTCACGCAACTGCGACAGCCACGCATGACGGCCCAGCCACTGCTCACACAACTGCGTCGTTTGGCGAAAGTAGGCCGCGATTGCGGCGTCAGCCTGGTCCCCGCGCGGCCTGCCATAGCGGGCGACGTTGCTCGCATAGCCCGTCGAGCCGCAGTAGTCGAGCCATTCCGCCATTTCGGTCAGCGCTTGGGCGTCGCCCCCTCGCGCGCGATCGGCTAGCGCATCGAGGCGTTGCGGCAACTCGGCCAGGAAGGCCGCCGCATCGAAACCCAGGGCCGGCGCGTCCGCTGCGGGCGCCTCGACCAAGCCTGGTGGCAACGCCGCGACGGCGCCGTTCTCGCGAGTGTCCGTAGCCACAGGCGCGGTGTGCGCGACGGCTTTCGCGGCGGGGACGGTCGCTGCCGATTCCCCGGTGGCCAGCGCACGTGCCCGCTCCGGTTTCGGGGCCTGAGCTGCCGGCGCTGTCCACCGCCCGATGGCTGCCGCCGCCACGGCGACCATGAGCAGCACCCATACGCCCCGTGAACTCACTCCAGTCGCCTCCCACCGTGGATCCGCAAACAATAAACGATAGGAATTCCAAATCCACTTTCGCGCAGTGTACGCCGCGGCGAGGCGAGGGCAGGGGACTTGGCCGGCTGCCATCTGACGCGCCTACAACGGGGCAGCAGCGCCTCTCAGCAACTGTCGCAACCAGTCGTTGACCACGCAATCGATCACCAGGTGAATGCGATCGACACGACTGCGGTTGTCGACGCTGTGGTACTTGTTGAAGTTCAGGAACCACAGTTCGCCTTCCGCCATCGGGACGCGCGCATCGTCGAGCACGAAATCAACGTCTGCGTTGGTGGCGACCGGCACATGCAGACGGACTTCGCCCTCGTCGGGGCTGAGATAGTAATCGCGGTGGCGGCGGATGCTGGAGCCGGCGGCGAGCTTGAGCAGTCGCACCGAGTTCTTGGGACAGGCGAGGGCATCGAGCACCTGCGGAATGTAGTGCACCCTGTGCATCGCTTCGGTGTCGATGAACGCCGCCTTGGCGCCCGGGTCCGGAAACAACGCGACATGAGCGCCTGGCAGTGCGCGCAGCGCGATGCCGCTCCATTCGCCGTCGTAGACCGGACGGTTGAAATGCGGGACCCACTCTTCGGCGGAGAAGACCGCGATGTCCGCCTGCAGCCGCACGCGGTCGAAATCGTAGGGCAATCTCAAAGTGGTGGGGACGGCGTTCATGCGGACTGCCAACGAATGGCCTGAAGCTCCTCGTATACCGGCATCAGCAGGCTGTCGCAGATCTCGCGTGCGAGCGGGCTGGCTTGTTGCTGCTTGCGCGCCGCATCCGGCGCGAATGCAGCGCCCGGTTGTTTGGCGTCGCGCGTCGCCTTGTCCAGCATGCGCTCGATCTCCGAAGGTTCCAAGGTCATGCCGAAGTGCTCGAGGATCGCCGGCAGGGCGATGGTCGGCAGATCGGCGTAATTGACGTACATGGCGCGTGGACTCGACCGCTGCTGCAATGCGTTGCACATGTGGTTGCGCAGGATCAGTGCCAGGTATTGCTCGGAGGGCATCTGCAGCGCCGTCATCAGATCGACGCCCGGCAAGTCGATGTTGCAGACTCCAGGCATTGTCCGTGCGGCACGCAGCGCGAGATTCGACACCAGCACCTCGAGCGGGTGCCGATACAGAAATATCCAGGGAACGCCGGGAAACGCCTGCTCGATCAGACCTGTCCGGTCGATGTGCCAGGCATCGAGCTTGACCACATGCCGCGCGAACGGCGCGTCCGGCCGCACCGCGTAACAGCGCATCAGCGCGCGCAACCACTCGACCTGCGTCTGCGTGGTCAAGCCGGGCATTTCGCGGTCGGCGTACATGACGAGATCGATCGGGGATGCCTCGGAGATCACCCGTGTATCCGCCAATCCGCTGAACATCTGCGCCAGCAGCGTGGAACCGCAGCGCGACATGTGGAAGATGAACGCGTCCGGCTGCCGGCCACCATGGGTATCGGCGAAATCCTGCAGCGCGGTTATCGGCGTTTGCGGCATGAAGGCGCGGTTGAGCGGGCGGCGCATGCAGCGATGCACCGTTTCATCGAAAAATGGATCATCGAAAGCGAGGCCGTCGTCGAAGCACCACAACACCGTCGGTCCGCGTTCAGTGAAATTCACGCGCACCGGAACGCAGTCCGCTGGCACTGCATCAGCCATGTTCATAGCCAGCGCTCGATCCATTCGCGCTGGCCCGATTTCAGCGCCGCGCGCACTTCGTCCTCGGCGAGCGCGATCCCGTGCTGGCCTGCCAGCGCTACGGTGGCGATCACGAACTGCGGGTCGCTGTCGCAGGCACGCAGCGCCTCGCGCAGCTCAGGGCGTGCGAACAGCAATTGGCGGAACTCGCGCATCGGGGCTGATAGCATGGCCAGGATACTAACAAGACGAATCGGCAAACTTGACGACGCTGCCCGACTACCAGGTGCGCCCGGCGCGACCGCAGGACCACGAGTTCCTCGCCCTCTTGTATGCGACCACGCGCGCCGACGAACTCGACTACGCGGGGTTCCCGGTCGAGCAGCGAGACGCATTTTGCCGCATGCAGTTCGATGCCCAGCAACATCATTACGCGCTGTACTTCGCGCGCGCCCGCGACATGATCATCGAGCTGGACGGACAGGCGATTGGCCGTGAGTTGATTGCGCGTGCCGCGGATGAATTGTTCCTCGTCGATATCGCCCTGTTGCCAGCCTTCCGCAATCGCGGGATCGGCAGCCATCGATTGCGCTCGTTGATCGACGAAAGCCGCAAGCTGAATTGCCCGATACGGCTCTACGCCGTGCAAGGTTCAGGCGCAGAAGCCCTTTACCGGCGCCACGGCTTCGTGGTCACCGGCGAAGAGGGCGTGCACTTCATGATGCAACGGGCTGCCGACGTGAGTACTGCCACAGGCGCCGACTGAGGGTCGCGCCGCTTCAGAGTCGCGAGAAAGTCGCCACCAGCACACTGTTGCCACGCGCATTGGTGTGCGGCACCAGCAGCAGATCGAAGGTGCCAAGCACCGGGTGACGGATCTGGTAGACGTCCTGCTGCAGCGTGCCCTGGCTGCTGATCGGGTGGAATTCCATGGCGAAAGCCTTGCGCATCCTCGATTCGATGCGAGGGTTGCCCAGAGGAATGACTTTCGCCAGTTTGCAGACCGCGTAACCGTCTGCCGAGACCACCTCGAACTCATGGCCGAGGCAAGATTGCGCCAGCGACATGTCGAGCAGTTCGAGCGTGCTGGCAGCAGGCGGGACCTCGATCGGGTTGATCACCGGTCCGGCGAGCAGCCAGCCGGGTGTCGCCGCCAGAACTGCAGTGGCGCCCGCAGTGCGAATCCAGTCGCGTCGAGTCGAAATCTTCGGCAGGTCAGGTTTCATCGGAGCCTCTCAATGTGAGCCCAGCCGAACAGCAGCAACAGGCGAAAGCGCGAATCCGCCGGGCGACGGATTCATGGCTTGGTCGCCAGTCTATTCCCTGGCCGGATCGCCGGCAATCGACATTGCTGCCTTGAGCTGAGCGCGCAGTCGGCGCATGCTCTGGCAGCGTGGATGGCGGCACTCCGTAGTGGTGTACGCTAACCTTGCCTCTGGTACCCGCCGCCGACAATCACCTGGAGGATCGAATCGAGCATGAGCGAGTATCCCAGCAAGGCCGGATTCGAGGCTCAGGTCGGCACTCGGTTTTCGATGGAACTCGACGATGGCGTCATCGCGACGGTACTCCTGAAGAAGTGCGAGACCAAGACGGATACCTCCCTGCAAGAGTGTTTCTCGCTGGTTTTCGTGGCGCCCGAAGACGCGCCGCCAGTGCAGACCATGCGCAAGCTGCACCACGATGTGCTAGGCGAGATGACTGTTTTCCTGGTCCCGATCAAGCGTGACGCGATCGGGCTCTACTACGAAGCTGTGTTCAATCGCCTGCTAGGCTGAGTAATCTGGGAGCTGGACAAATGGCCACACCCTTCATCGGCGAGATCAAGATGTTCGGCGGTAACTTCGCGCCGCGCAATTACGCATCTTGCGCGGGTCAGTTGATGCCCATCTCGCAGAACACCGCGCTGTTCGCCTTGATCGGCACCATTTACGGCGGCGATGGCCAGACCACCTTCGGGTTGCCCGACCTCAGGGGCCGCGCGCCGATGCACGAGGGCACCGGCCCGGGTTTGCCGAACTACGTCATTGGCGAGGTGCTGGGCACCGAAACGGTAACCCTGACCACCAACGAGCTACCCGCACACACCCACACGTTGGGCGCGAACAGCGCACCCGGCAGTGGCGTCGGGCCTGCGGGCGCAGTCTGGGCGCAGTCGACCGCGGGTCAGTACTATGCTGCGACCGCCAATACACCCATGAATGCCGGACTGGTGGGCACGGCCGGCGGCAGCCAACCGCATGAAAACATGCCGCCCAGCCTCACGATCACTTTCATCATCGCGCTGTTCGGTGTCTTCCCGTCACGTAACTGAGGGACAACCATGTCCACGCCATTCATTGGCCAGATCAGCATGTTCGGCTTCAATTTTGCGCCCAGGTTCTGGGCCCGATGTGATGGTCAACAGTTGTCGATCGCCCAGAACTCTGCCCTGTTTTCGCTGCTGGGAACTACGTATGGCGGCAATGGACAGACGACTTTCGCGCTACCCGATTTGCGTGGACGAGTGCCGCTGCATTGGGGGCAGGGACCTGGACTTTCCCCCTACGCTCAGGGGCAGCAAGGCGGCAGTCCCAGTGTGACGTTGTTGACTACGCAATTGCCGGCCCACAATCACACGGTGTCGGGCAGCACCAATGCGCCGACGCAAGGGGCGCTGACCAATGCAGCCTGGGCTACTGCGGCGAACATCCCCTATGCGGACACGGCCACTGGCGTGATGGCTGCGGGCGCACTGGCGAATGCGGGTGGGTCGCAGTCGCACAACAACATGGCGCCTTCGCTGGTGGTCAGTTACTGCATAGCGCTATCCGGGATCTTCCCTTCGCGCAACTAGTTTCCGGAGTTCAATATGGCATCCCCTTTCCTCGCTGAAATCCGCATGGTGGGCTTTACCTTCCCGCCGCGTAGTTACGCGTTCTGCAACGGCCAGGTCATTTCGATCGCCCAGAACACGGCCTTGTTTTCGCTGCTGGGCACGACTTATGGCGGTAATGGTCAGACCACATTTGCACTGCCTGACTTGCGCGGACGCACGCCGATTGGCGTCGGACAGGGGCCCGGATTGACTCCGCGTTCGCTCGGCGAAAACCTCGGCGTCGAGAACGTGACCTTGCTGCCGACCCAGATCCCGCAGCACAACCACGTGCCGCAAGGTTCCAGCACCGGCGGCAGCAGCACCGACCCGAACAATGCCGTGTGGGCCGCCAGCGTGGGCGGACGCACGCCGCCGCCGCTTTATACGGCCGCCGCGAACCCGGTGACGATGGACCCGACAGGGCTCACCGGTGGCGCTCAGCCGCACCCTAACCGGCAGCCCTATCTGGCAATCTCGTTCGTCATCGCAATCCAGGGGATTTACCCCTCGCGCAACTGATACTGCAGCATGAATCCTGTTTCCTTCCCCGCGGCGCGAGTACGCGTCGCTCGCCGACCGAGGTTGGATATGAACTCAGTTTCGATGCCGCACTGGATCCGTTCAACGCAGGTGCTGGTTGCTGCAGTTTCGCTTGCACTCGCAGGCTCTGCGACGGCGGCGCCGACAATTAGCGGCACCGAGTTGGACATCGCGGGGCTGAAGTTCGGCGCTGCGTACGAACTGGGTGCGGCAGCAGCCAAGAGCCAGCCCAATACGCGGGCGCTGAGTCTGGCCGCCGCTGACGTCGACAGCGACGGTTATCCGGATCTTTTCAGTGGTTACGCAACCGAAAAGGGTGGCCTGCTGACCATCCATCGCGGCAATCCGGAAGCGTGGGCGCCAACGCTCGCGATGTCGCATGCATTGATCCGCGCTGGCCAGTACCCGCCGGGCTTTCTTGCCGAAGCGCAGTCGCTGACACTGCCGGCGGCGCCCGAACTGATGGTCACCGGTGACTTTGATCACGATGGTCACGCCGACCTGGTGTTTGCGCAGCGCGGTGAAAGTGCCGTTTATCTGCTGCGCGGAAACGCGGCCGGCCTGGGCGCGGTACAGAAGCTGACGCAGCCCGGCGCTGTCGACGCGCTCGCCGCGGGCCATATCGACCGGCCCGATGGTTTCGCCGATCTGGCCATTGCGCTGTCGACCAAGCGTGGCGCCAGCCTGCAGCTCTACACCGCCGGAATCGACGCCCCTGCACGCGCCCAAGCGCTGCCAGCGGCGGCCAGCGAACTGCACGTCGGCCAGGTTGATTCCAGCCCAATGGGTGATGTGGTGGCGCTCGCCGCTGGCAAGGTGTTGATCCTGCACGGCGTCGATCGTGCGGCGACCGGCGACACGCTGGAAACCCTGGATTTCGGATTCGCAGTACAGACGTTGGCGCTCGGCACTTTCATCTGGGACCGCGCTGGCGCGACAGAACTGGCGTTGCTGAAGGACGATGGCACAATCCATATCGCGTCGCGGGGTGTGCTTGAAACAACACCGTTCACGATCGAGGAAATCAGCGCCAGGCGCCGCGCGCAGCATGCCTTGACCGAGGTGGTCGTCAAAGCATGGCAGCCGGGGATCGATGCCGACTGGCGCATCGCCGAATCAATGCCGGCGCAGATGAGCAAGGCCTCCACCGGTGCATCGCCGCGGCTGCTGGCTGCGCGCCTGAGCAACCAGCCGGCCGACGATTTGCTCGCCGTGGACTCGCTGGGCCGCGCCATCAACATCACCACCTTCGACGGCATCAAGCGCAGCAGCGCGCAGTTACCGGCAACGCTGCCGCCGGTAGCCGTGATGTCCCTGCAAACCAGCGCATTTCCGCGCCCGGGCTTGATCACGCTCGGCGCCGGTGCTGCCGCGATCACACTGATACCGGCGGCGCCGACGGCCACCTTCACGGTTACCAAGACCGCCGACACCAACGATGGCGTATGCAACGCAGATTGCAGTCTGCGCGAAGCGATCGATGCCGCCAACGTCAACGGCCTGGGTGCCGACACGGTGAGCATTCCAGCAGGCACCTATACCTTGACGATCACCAATGCGGGTGGCGTCGACGAAAACGTCAACGACACCGGCGACCTGGACGTCATCGGTGTGACCGCACTGATAGGCGCGGGCGCTGCCAGCACCATCATTCAGGCGGGCACCACCAACGCCAATGGCATCGACAAGGTGCTGGCATTCAGCCCGGGTTGTTTCAGTGGCATTTCCAGTTCGCTGAGCGGTGTCACCGTGCGATTCGGTCGCAATACGCAGCCTGAGACAGATCCGTTCTTCAGTTTCACCGGCGGTGGCATTGATGTGTGCAACACCGGTGCCGGCGGCTTCACGATGACCAATGTTACGGTCACAGAGAACAATGTGACCAACGGTTATGGCGGCGGTATCAACATCGATACGCTTGCGCCTGCCAATGGTACGTTCTCGATCAGCGGCAGCACGATCTCGAACAATCGAACGAGCTCCGCGGCAAGCATCCTGAAGAACGGTGGCGGTATCAATCTGCTTGGTGATTCGCATACCGTCAGCATCAGCAATTCCACCATCAGCGGCAATACCTCCAACGCACTGGGCGGTGGCATCAACGTGAATCACAACATCGGCGGTGCGATCACCATCTCCGGTAGCACGATTTCCAACAACACCGCGGCCAGTCGTGGCGGCGGCGTGTCGAACCTCAACCTTGGTACGGCGACGCTGACCATCAACAACGATTCGGTGATCAGCGGAAACGTCTCGCAGGGCACCGCGGCCGGTACCGAATCCCGCGGCGGCGGTGTTTTCATTGGCAGCAGTGCAAGCGCGACGACCATCCGCGAAACCACCATCACCGGCAACCAGGCATCCACTGGCGCCTTCCAGGGCGGCGGCGGTATTGCCGCGCTCACCGGCACCATCACCGCCCAGTTCAATCGCCTCAGCGGCAACATCGCCGGCGCCGCGGGCGGTAGCGGTTTCCACAACGCCGGCGCAACGGTCACCGGTACGCGCAACTGGTGGGGCTGCAATGCAGGGCCGGGTTCAGCGCCCTGCGATCGCAGTGCCAACACCAGCGGCACGCTAACCACAACGCCTCACCTGGTGCTACGCCATGTGGCATCGCCAAGCAGCATCGTGATCGGCCAGAGCACCACGACGACCGCAGATTTCCTCACCGATTCCGCCTCCGGTCCCGTTGCAGTGGCCGACCTCGACGCGCTGATCGGCACGTCGCACATCATCAACAATCCGGTGCGCGGCACCCTGTCCGGGGTGCAGGCCTCCATTCAGGCCAACGGCACGGCGACGGCGACGTTCACCGCCACCACGGTGGGAGCGGGTTCCGCCGACAGTGTCGTCGATGCGCACACGCAGACGGCGCCGATCACCATCGGCCAGGCCAGCACGACAACCACGATCACCGCGCATACGCCGGATCCATCGCTGATCAATACCGCGGTCACCGTCAACTACAGCGTGGCAGTGAATGCGCCCGGCGCCGGCACGCCGACCGGCAATGTGACCGTCAGCGATGGCGTCAACAACTGCGTCGGTAGCGTGGCTGCAGGCACCTGCAATCTGACTTTGACCACAGGTGGCCCGCGCACGCTGACCGCCACTTACGCGGGTGACACCTCCTTCAGCACCAGCAGCGATACCGAACCACACACGGTTTCGGTCTGTCCCTCCGTCGTTACCAACGGCAATGATGCCGGCGCCGGCAGCCTGCGAGACGTCATCGCCAATGCCTGTGAACCCAGCACGATCACGTTCCAGGCCGGCGTCACCACCGTCACCTTGACCAGCGCAGAAATCCTCGTCAACAAGAACGTGACGATTGATGGTGGCACTGGAGTCACCGTGGCGCGCAGCAGCGCGGGCGGCACACCCAACTTCCGAATCTTCAATATTCAGACTGGCAGAACCGTCAGCATGAATAATCTGCGAGTGCAGAACGGCAATCACCCGGCCCAGGCCGGCGGTATCGAGAATAACGGTACCCTGAATCTGAACAACATGGAGATCACGGGTAACCGTTCCCCACAAGGTGGCGGTATCCAGAACAACAACGTGCTGGTGCTCAACAACAGCACGATCTCGGGAAACACCGCGACGCTCTTCGGCGGCGGTCTGACTATTTTTGGTCCGACCACCACGCTGACCAACTGCACGATCACCGGCAATCAGGCGGATAGCGACTCCGGTGGCATGAATGCGTCCGGAACAGTCTCGATCACCAACTGCACGATCGCGCGCAACACGACAGTGCTTTCGGCCGGCCTTGGCGCGGGCATCGTGGTGAACGCTGCCAACCTCACGCTGCGAAATTCCATTGTGGCGGCCAATACCAGTGGAAATCTGTCCGAGGCCAACTTCAATGGCACGGTTCAGGCGGCGAGCGCGTTCAACGTGGTCGGCGCAGGTCCTGCAGGCGGCTTGACCAACGGCGTCAACAACAATCAGGTGGGTGTGACCCCGACTGCGTTGTCGCTGGGTGCGCTCGGCAACTACGGCGGCGCCACCCCGACATTGCCGCTGCTGCCAGGCAGTCCGGCCATCAATGCCGGCACCAATGTGAGCGCGCCCGCCACGGATCAGCGCGGCATTGCACGCCCGGCCGCGGTCGACGTGGGTGCTTTCGAATCGCGCGGCTTCAACCTGTCGATCGCGGGTGGCAGCGGCCAAACCGCAGTGATCAGCACGCCATTTGCCACCGCGCTTTCGGTCAATGTGGCGCCGGTTGCCGTTGGCGAACCGGTGCAAGGCGGAACCGTGAGTTTCACACCGCCGGGCGCTGGTGCCAGCGCCAGCCTGACAACTAGCCCGGCCAGCATCAATGCCGGCGGGGTGGCGAGCGTGACGGCTGTCGCCAATGCAACGGCAGGCGGCTACACCGTTTCGGCCAATAGCGCTGGCAACACGGGCAGCGCGCTGAGCTTTGCACTGACCAACCGACTGTTGTCGGCAGATCTGTCGATCACCAAGACCAATGGCACCACCACCAGCACCCCGGGCGGCAGCACCACCTATACCATCACGGCAAGCAATGCTGGTCCGGATCCAGTGACGGGTGCGACCGTTGCGGACACCTTCCCGGCCAGTCTCACCTGCAACTGGACCTGCGTCGGTGCCGGTGGCGGCACTTGCACGGCAAGCGGCAGCGGCAACATCAACAGTCTGGTCAACTTGCCTTCCGGGGGTTCCGTTACCTTTACCGCCAGCTGCGCGATCAGCGCGTCGGCCACGGGCACGCTCGCCAACACAGCAACGGTGAGCTCGTCGATCAGCGACCCGACGCCGGCCAACAACAACGCGATCGATAGCGATACGCTCACGCCAGCCGCAAATCTGGGCATTACCAAAACCGATGGCGTGGCGTCCGTGTTTGCCGGCGGCAATACCACCTACACCATCACCACCAGTAATGCCGGGCCCAGCAACGCCCCCGGCGCAACCGTCAGTGACACATTCCCGGCTGTACTGACCTGCACCTGGACTTGCGTCGGTGCTGGCGGTGGAACCTGCACGGCGGCGGGTGCGGGCAACATCAATGACACGGTGAATCTGCCAGCGGGTGGCAGCGTAACGCACACCGCCAGTTGTTCAATCTCGGGCGCTGCGAGCGGCAGTTTGATCAATACGGCGACAGTGACCGCACCCGGTGGTGTGACTGACGGCGATGTCGGAAACAATTCCGCGACTGACACCAACACGATTTCGGCCTTGCCATCTTTGTCCGTCAATGACGTTTCGGTGGCCGAAGGCAACGCCGGGACCGGAATCCTGACGTTCACCGTCACGCGCACCGGTCCGGCTGCGGGTGCCGTGGGCTTCGATTTCGCCACCAGCGATGGCACGGCGACCACGGCGAACGCCGATTACGTGTCTGCCAGCGGCACCGGTTCCATCGCATCAGGCGGTGCGACTGGCACCACAACCATCAGTGTCACCATCAACGGCGATGCCATCTTCGAGAACTCCGAGAACTTCAACGTCACGCTTTCCGCGCCGACGGGTGCGGTGATCGCCGATGCGACCGGTATTGGCACGATCACCAACGACGACACCGCGCCGACATTGGCGATCGACGATGTCGTCATCGTCGAGGGTAACGCCGGTACGCAGAACCTGGTGTTCACGGTGACGCGAACCGGTCTGACCGCATTGCCGGCAAGCTTCACTGCAGTGACTGCCAATGGCACGGCAAGCGCGCCTTCGGATTATCTGGCGGCTTTGGCAGGAACAACGTCGATTGCTGCGGGCGGCGCCACTGGCACCACCACGCTGACAGCGACGATCAATGGCGATTTCGTCGTCGAAGCCAACGAGACCTTCTTCGTCAATCTGAGCGCGCCGGCAAACGCGACCCTGTCCGATGGCCAGGGCCTGGGCACGATCACCAATGACGATACGGCGGGCATTGTTCTGGTCCAATCCATGGGATCGACGGATGTCACCGAGGGAGGCGCGACCGACAGCTACACGCTGGTGCTGACCAGCCAGCCGACCGCCAATGTCAGCATTGCGCTGAATCCCGATGGGCAAGTGACGGCAGCGACGAGCCCGGTGGTATTCACCAGCGCGAACTGGGCGACGCCGCAGGTCGTCACCGTGACAGCGGTTGACGACGTTATCGTCGAAGGCCCGCACACCGGCACCATCATTCATGCGGTGACCAGTGGCGATGCGACCTATAACACCTTCCCCGTCGCCAACGTCGTTGCCAACATAACCGACAACGATCTGCCGACTCTGGCGATCAACGACGTATCGATCGCCGAGGGCAACTCCGGCACGCAGATATTGACCTTCACGGTCACGCGGACCGGCACGACGGCATCTGCGGTTGGATTCAGCTTTGCCACCGCTGATGGCACTGCCACAACGGCGGACAGCGATTACCTCGTCGCCAGCGGCACCGGCGCGATTCCAAGCGGCGGCGCGAGCGGCACCACGACGGTCAGCCTGACCATCAACGGCGATGCCACCTTCGAGAACACCGAGAGCTTCTTCGTCAATCTGACCGCGCCGACCAATGCGACGATCGCCGATGCTCAAGGCGTGGGCACGATCACCAATGACGACGCCGCGCCGACTTTGGCGATCAACGATGTCAGCATCGTCGAGGGCAATACCGGCACGCAGAACCTGGTGTTCACGGTGACTCGGACGGGTCTGACCGCCTTGCCAGCCAGCTTCACGGCAGCGACGGCGGACAGCATTGCAACCGCGCCTTCGGATTATCTGGCGGCTTTGGTCGGCTCGACGACCATCGCGGCGGGTGGCGCAACCGGCACGACCACGCTGAGCGCGACCATCAATGGCGATTTCATCGTTGAGCCCAATGAGACCTTCTTCGTCAATTTGAGCGCGCCGGCAAACGCCACCATTTCCGATAACCAGGGCCTGGGCACGATCACCAATGACGACACCGCCGGCATCAGCGTCGTACAAAGCGGCGGCACCACCGATGTCACCGAGGGTGGGGCAACCGACACTTACACGCTGGTGTTGACCAGCCAGCCGACCGCGGATGTGTCGATTGCGCTCAATGGTGGCACCCAGGTGACGCTGAGCCCGACACCGTTGGTGTTCACCAGCGGCAATTGGAATCTGCCGCAAACGGTAACGGTGACTGCGGTGGACGATCCTGTCATCGAGGGCAATCACTCGGGTGCCGTCACCTCGGCCGTGACCAGTGTCAATGGCATCTACAATGGCTTTGTTGTCGCGCCGGTGAGTGTGGCGATTACCGACAACGACACACCGGGAGTGGCCCTCGTCGAGAGCGGTGGCAACACGCTGGTGACCGAAGGCGGAGCCACGGATACCTACACGATGGTGTTGACCAGCCAGCCGAGCGCGAATGTGACGGTGACGCCGAACGGCGGCGCGCAGCTGAACAACCCGCCGGCGGTGGTGTTCACCAATGCGAACTGGAACCTGCCGCAGACGGTGACGGTGATGGCGACCGACGATAACGTGGTTGAAGGCACCCATAGCGGCAGCATCAGCCACACCGTAACCAGCGCCGATGGCAACTACGAAGGACTGGTCGTCGGGCAAGTGAGCGGCAGCATCACCGACAACGACAGTGCGGTGGTGGCTTTCGATCCGATCGGCGTCAGCCAGAGTGAGGCGACCAGCCCGATGGCGTTCACCGTCACCTTGAGCAATCCGGTAGCTTCGGGAGTGACAGTGACGGTGAATTCAGCGCCGGGCACGGCGACGGCGGCGGACTTCACGCCGATTGTTGCGGGCACGGTCACCTTCCCCGCGAACAGCACGGCCAGCCAGACGGTCAACGTGGTCATCAACAATGACGTGCTGGACGAGGACGATGAAACCTTCACGCTCACGCTGTCGGCACCGATCGCCACTGGCACCGTCACGCTGGGGACAGCTGTTGCGACCGGCACCATCGTTGATAACGACCTGCCACCGGTGATCTCGATCACCAGCCCGAGTCAGCTGGAAGGCAATGCTGGCAACACGCCGATGAACTTTGTGGTCAGCTTGTCGGCGATCTCCGGGCGCGATGTGACGTTCACGCGCGCCACCGCCGATGGCACGGCGACGGTCGCCAACAACGACTATCAGCCGCTTGCGGCGGCGAGCGCCACGATCCCGGCTGGTCAGATGAGCATCACGATCCCGGTGCAGATCGTCGGCAACACGTTGTTCGAAGGCAACGAGACCTTCAGCCTGAACCTGACCGGCGTGGTCAATGCGACCCCGACCAGCCTGAGCGGCACCGGCACCATCGAGGACGACGACCAGCAGCCGACGACGACCACGATCACCAGCGATCTGCCCGATCCGAGCGTGGTCGGCCAGCCGTACCCGGTCAATGTCACGGTCACGGCGGTGAGCACCTCGCCGCTGGGCACGGTCACCATCAGCGATGGCACCGACAGTTGCGGGCCGGTTGCAGTGACCACCGGCACGGCGCCGAACAGCAGCGCCAGTTGCAATCTGACCAGCACCACGGCGGGCGCAAAGACCTTGACCGCGAGCTACACCGCGGCCAGCACGGCGTTTGCCGACAGCGTTGGCACCACCGCGCATCAGGTCAATGCTGCCGGCACGTCGATCAGCGTGGTCGGCCCGCCGCGTAGCCGGATCAACCAGCCGATCACCTTCACCTTTGCGCTGAGCGTCAACGCGCCGGGAGCGGGTTCGCCAGCGGGTACGGTCACGCTGAGCAGCGGCGCCGCGAACTGCAACGTGACGGTGCCGACGGCCACGCCAAGTTGCGCGTTGACCTTCGATACGCTGGGCCCACGCACGGTCAGCGCTGCATTCGTGCCAGGCAACGGCAACTTCCTCGGATCGAGCAGCAGCGGGGCGGGCGACGCGCAGACGCTGGTGTTTGCCTTGAGCGATATCGCGGTGACCAAGAGCAACGGGGCAGGGACCTACGTACCGGGCGAACTGATCGTCTACACGGTGACGGTGCGTAACCTCGGACCCGACGCTGCAACCGGCATCCGCGTACGCGATCAGGTTCCGGTCGGCCTGCTCGACGTGGTCTGGTCCTGCGACGCCAGTGGCGGCGTGGTTTGTCCGCAGGAAGGCGGCAGCGGCGATCTGGATGCCACCACCGGCGCTTTCCCGGTTGGCGGATTACTCAACTACACCTTCTACGGCAACGCCGGCAGCGGCCCCGCGCCGCTGGTGAACACCGCGCTGGTGGAACTGCCGGCCGACACCACGATCGAGGATCCGCTTCCGGGCAACAACAGTGCCAGTGACACCGATCTGCTCGAGTTCCTGTTCCGCAATGGATTCGAGGACCCGATCGTCAACAGCCAGGCCGGCAGCTATCTGCTGCCGACCCAGGCTCTGCGTGGGGTGCTCGATGACGTTGCGCGGGTGGTCTACGAACTCGACGACGCCAATGGCCCGGCGCTGCGCGTGTACGCGCGCTTGTTCGATGGCGAGGTTCAGTTCGCCTTGGCCGTACGCGGCAGCAATGGCGCGCTGCGCCTGGGCGCGTGGCAGAGCTTCGAGGCCGAGCCGCAGCTCAACTGGACGGCAACAGCGGTTGCCGACGGCTGGCTGCTGGAGGTTGTCGAACTGCGCTGACGGCGGCGACGGGAGCAGTCTGCCGGTGAGTGCGATGCAGTCGCGCTCACCGGCTTGGCCGAGCTGAATTGGGCCGGTGTGCCGCGCAGCGGTTCACCGGCGCGGCAGGCTCCAGGTTCACGGGCCACTGCGTTCCCAGCCTCAATCCTGTAACGAGCGCAGCGCTTCCAACACCGCCCAGCACTCGGTCTTGTTAGGCGAGTTCGACGCCCATTTGCGCATCTCCTCGACGAATTTATCGAGGATCTGATCTGACTCGAGCTGTCTGGCCAGTTCGATTTGCGCTCTGGCCGAACCCATATCCCCAAGCCCGGCAAACGCCCAGGCGCAGGTCAGGCGCGGTTGATAGTAACTGGGGTGCGCCCTTTACCTCCGCTGCATTGCCGAGTGAATCGTGATACGGTTATCCCGTACTTATTGATATGGGCGCGCCGTGAAAACTACTTTGGAACTGTCTGACAGCCTGATCGAGCAATCACGCGTTATTCAGCAGCGCGATCGGATCAGCCTCAAAGCCTTGGTTGAGGAAGGGTTGCGTCTCGCCATCGCCAAGCGGCAGGCACCGTCCGACTATCGCTTCGAGCCCGTCCATGGTGGCAGCGGTTGGCTGACCGAAGAAGCTGAAGAGGCAGGGGGCCTGAGTGCCGTCCTGCGCGAGGTCAACGAGCGATGATCGCTCTGGACACCAACCTGCTGGTTTACGCTCATCAGAACGACAGCCCTTGGCGGGATCAAGCGGTCGCGGCGATCCGGCCAGTCGTCGAAGGGCGTATCCCATGGGCGTTGCCTTGGCCGGTGGTTCATGAGTTCTTCGGTGTCGTGACCCATGGACGATTCAAGGTGCCGTCAACGCCCGCCGAGGCACTGGGAATGCTGCGGAACCTGCTGGCTTCACCAACCGTCCAGGTCATCGGCGAGGGTCCCGGGCATTTCGATGTTCTGGCCGATCTCATCACCCGCGCCCGTCTGAGCGGGCCGATGGTCCACGATGCGCGAATTGCAGCCATCTGCATCAGCAATGGCGTTCGCGAACTGTGGAGCGTAGATCGCGATTTCTCACGCTTCCCCGCCCTGAAGGTGCGCAACCCCTTGCGCATCTGAAGGGCGAACTCGCGTAAGGCGGATTCCTTGGTAGGGTGAACCCGCATACGCTTCACCGTGCGGTTTCCACCGTCACGAGTACGTCATCAAGCACGTTGCTTTGTCACCGTCCGGCGGAGACGCTTCACCCGCGTAGGGGATCGGCGCGGGATTCGCGTCCGTCCCGTTTTGTGCTGTTCGGGCCGGACAGTGACTGGAATGAGGTCGCCGCGTTGGCAGAACAGAGTTATCGACACTACGTCAGCAAGCGCCTGCTGGCGCGGCTCGACTCCGGCGTGGCCTGATCCATTGCGGCCCGCGGATCCGGCTATGCACAAAGGCAGCGGTTCGTGGCTGAAGGGAGCTGGTTTTGCATCTTCGACGTTGCCGCTCCCCCTTTTCGCTATCGTCAGGGCTATCCCACCGCCGGACGCTTCGGTGAAGAGAATTGGCCCACTCATCATGTTCGGATCGATGCTCGGCTGTGCTACCGACGTCTCGGCGCGGACGCTCGGTCACGTCATCGGACGAGGCAACGGCGGAAGCAATCGATGCTTTCGAGGCCCACGAGGCGGATGCTTCCGCTGCTCTGGATGATTCCGAAGACAGTGGCGAGCAGGTGTGGGAGCCGGATCAAGAGGGCGCGGGTTGACAGTCCAAGGGAAGAAGGGCGCGAAGTCGACTGTCCCGTGTTCGCGCGGGAGCGGAGACGCTATTTGGGGGTGCGAGGATGATCGAGCAGGAAGCGCCGGCCGGCGGGCCGGTTATCACATCGCCGGCGCATTCGGGGCGCTGGCCGCCGGCGCGGCTTGCGCCCGTCCCTGGCCGGCTCCAGCCGATGGCCCGCGCCATTTGGGCCGTGCTGCTGGCCGTCGTGGTGATCGCCGAAGCGGGCGGCATCTGGCTGGCGCTTGCCGCGCTTCAGGGCGTTCCGGCCGCCGATCGGCCGGCGGCGGCCGCGTTTACCGCATTCAATGTCACGGCCAATCTGCTCGGGTGGCTGGGGCTGGTCGCGGCGGCGACGATGCTGCTGCGCAAGCGCAACGATCCGGTCGCGCTGCTTCTCTCGCTGTCGTTGCTGGCGGGGGCGGGCAGCCTGGCCTCGCTGCTCGATTTCTACGGACAAGCGGGCCTCGGCTGGCTCGATTCGGTGATGCCGGCGCTGTGGATTGGCCTCGCGGCGGCGGCACTGCCGGCGTTTCCCGACGGGCGGTATCAGCCGCGCTGGGGCGCCTGGGTCGCGCTTGCCGCGCTTGCCCTCACGCCCGTGATCATGTTCGACGAGATCATTGGCGATCTGTCGACGATGCTGGGCTTCGCGCTGATCGGGGCCGCGCTCGCCGCAATGGTCGTGCGCTACCGCCGGACACCGCCGGGCCTGGAACGCCAGCAGCTGAAATGGGCTGGCTTCGGCTTCATCAGCGGCATGCTGGTGCTGTTCGGCAGCTTCATTGCGATCAGTTTTCTGGACGCCGGGGTGGTCCCGGAAAGCTGGACCGATATGCTTGCCGTCGCATTGCTGGCGGGCTTCTATCTCTGCTTCCTGCTGATTGCCGCGGGGCTGCTGGTGTCGCTGCTGCGCTACCGGCTATGGGATGCCGATTCAGCCATCGGCCGGTCGCTGGGATATGCCGGCGTCACCATTGTGGCGGGCGGCGTGTTTGCCGCCAGCACCACCGCGCTCAACGAGCTGGTGTCCTCCACGGTGGGCGACAAGACGCTGATCGCGGCGATCAGCACCACGATGTCGGCGCTGGTCTATGCGCCGGCGCGAAGATGGCTCAATGCCGGTGTCGAACGCAAGTTCCGCCCGGGCCTGGCAAGCCTGGCCCGGCTGCCCGAGCGGCTGCAGCTGTGGCAGCACGATGCCGGGCTCGAACGGCTGGGCGAGCGGACGACTGCGGCGCTGGTCGAAGGGCTGCATGCAGGCCATGCGGCGCTGCTGATCGTGCTCGGTGGCAACTATCATGTGATTGGCGCGACCGGCATCGATCCCGAACGGGTCACTGGCTGGCGCGACGAAATGTTGGCACCGGCGGAAGCCGCAACGCCGCGACGCCAGGATCCAACCGATCCCGTGTTTCCCTGGCGGATCATCTTTGCCGATGGCGCAGCGCCAATTGGCGCCCTGCTGCTCGGCCTGCGCACGGACGGCAGCAGCTACGCCAAGGACGAGCGGGCGATGATCGCAAGGCTTGAACCCGCGCTCGCCGTGGCGCTGCGTGCGGCCCAATTGCGGTCGACAGGTGAGCGGGAACTTGCCGAACGCATCGCCCGGCTCGAAGCCATCGTCAACAGCAGCAGAATTTGCGCCGCCTGAGCCGCGCGCTCCACGCATGGCCGCGAGACAGGCTGCGAAACTCAAGCACCAGATCGCGCTCCTCCGCCACCCGCTTCAGCACAACCGGCAGCTCGCGGCGCGGCACGACATGAAAGCGCACAGCAACACCGGACCACGGCAATCGGTAACCCCAGACCGTCCTTGACGGCCGCGTCTACCGCTGCACACCCCATAGGTGCGATCGAAGGGGGTTTTCGGCGAAGAGGCGCTTACAGTTCCGCGGCGTCAGCTTTGCGACCTGGCTGGCGGGGTGCTGGCCAACGCGTAATTCTCGCGCACGGCTTCGCACGGGCGCGCTGGGCGGACTGTACGGCCGAGTTCCTGGTGGCTTACTTGTGGAAGGGCCGCGGCGTGTGTCCGTCTTGCACCACCAAACGTCCTTCGACAGGCTCAGGACAGACTTCGGCGGCGACGGCGGCGCATCGGGTCGACTCGGTGATCCCGCGCGTGCCGATGCGGCGTGGGTGCTGGCTTTACCAAAGCGTCTGCGCCCGGCACTGCGCAATCACGCGGCGCTGGCGACGCGGGTGGTGCGCATCTTCATCGGCAGCATCGTAGGGCGCGAATCCGCACAGCTTCAACGTGCGGATTCCGCCGGTTGCGCGTGGTGGAATCCGCGCCTGCTGTGGTTCGGCACATTTCAGTTGATCAGCCGCGCGGGTTCCACCGAGCTACCACTGCTGCGTCAGCGACGGCGTGTTTCCAAGGACACGCTGCGTGGATTGCGTTCTTGATGAGCGTGTCGCACCATGAGCGGGATCAAGATTCAATCGCTGGTTCAAAAGTCCGCTCGCAAGTCTAATCCGCCCGCCCGCAAGAGGAGTCGCCATGCGCATCCGAACGCTGAGCGCATGCTTGAGCCTGCTGGCCCTTGCGGCCTGCCCGGACTCGAGTGAGGCTGCTCGGGAACCAGCCAACGCAGCAGCAGGCCAGGAATCCGCTTCGGCCGGTGACTCCGCGCCGCCCGTGCAGGTCACTAACGAGGGCGGGGTGACACGGGTAACCACGGCGGGCAACCTGCAATCCACCTTCGACCTCGATTGCATCGAACTCTCGGAGGTACAAAACGTCTACACGCCGGCAGATCTGTACAAGGCGGCCGCGCTTTGTTTCGCCTCCAACCAGGGTGACCGTGCGGTCAGGCTGTTCTGGCTTGCGGCAGCCTACGGCAATTACGACGTGATGCGTGTCGCCGACCAGACCGCCCATCAGGGGCTCTCGATGCTGCAGATGAACCACTTCGGCGAGTTCCCCGAAGCCGACCGCAAGACGATCTCCGACGCGCTTGGTGCGTTCAGGAAAGACCCGGCGCAGTGGAAGGCTTTCTGCGCCAGCGTGAGCACGCTGGGAGCGCCAGCCTATCACCCGAGCTACATGATCCAGCATGGCTTGGCGGCGATGCGGCCATGGGTGGCTGAAGGGGTCAATGGCCTGGTGGAGGGTTTCGATCCGGCCGGCGCCTGGCAGACTCTGGTGGATCAAGAGATGGGCTGCTCCGAAGGCGCCGCGCCCGCTGCGGCGCCGGCCGCCAGGACGGAGCAACAGCCGCATCCGCTGAAGCTCAGCCTGATTTTTGCGGCGAGTTCGAAAACGGCGGTCGCCGAGTACTACTGGGCAAGGGAAGCCTGGCCCAACAGCAGTGCCGAGGCTGGACTGGACCCGATCGCCGGCCCACCGATCGCGGTGAGCATCGGGCCTGGCGGCATCATCACGATCCGGTTCGACGAGCCGGCCGAACTGGCCGGAAAGTCGATGACCTTGTCGCCCACCCCCATGGGCGCGAGTGGCGGAATTCAGTGGGCGTGCTCGTCGACCGATATCCCGCCCGATCAGCTGCAGGTAGGGGGTTGTAAGTGACGGCCGCGCCGGGAACCCGGACACCCGCTGTGTAGCAAATTTCCTACACTCAGATGCGGGAATTGCGAACGAAAGTGCTGCCAGCGATGTCGATCATCTGCCCATGACGTACGCTCGCTCGATTCTGATACCGCCCGGTTCGCTCGGGACTTGTCACTGCGTTTCGCGGCAACTCGGCTCAAGACCTCAGAACATCGCGATCGAGGACCTGCGCGGCCCGCTTGCCGGACCCTTGAAGGCACGAGTCCGCGGCGTAGACTGCGCGCAGTGTGGCTTTGGAATTCCTGTCCTTCAGCCCGGTTCAGAGCCCTCTGGAGCCAGCTTGCTCAACAAGCTGCGCAGATAGGTGATATCGACCGGCGCGAAGCGCGGCGTGCCACCGGCATCGGGCAAGACATTGGAAACGATGCCCACGACCTCACCGGCCGAATTGAGCACCGGCGCGCCCGACAAGCCGAACATCTGCTCCAGCGATGGTTCGCCGAGATCGATCAACAGATTGGCGCCCTGGCGTCCGATTAGCTTGCCGGAGTAGCGGTCCTGGGCGCAGCTCGCTTCGGTGGCATATGAACAGCCGATGGCCTGCAGTGTGTCGCCGGCCTGGGGCTCGGACGACGCCAGATGCAGCGCCTTGAACGGCCCCGGGTTCTTGACCGCGAACAGCAGAGTGTCGAGCTTCAGCACTTCGGGTGTCACGGCTTCGGCAGCGTCGCCATTCAGCAGTGGGCCGAAGGCAAGAGTTTCGCGGCTTCGAGGATTGCGCAGATTCCAGTGGCCAAGCGCAGCGGCCACATCGGTAGTGGCTGGCGGCCCGCCATTGCGCATCAGCAGCACGTGTTTTGCGGTGACACCGAAATAGCGCCCCTCATGCTCGATCACAAAGCCGCTACCGAGAAAAAGCTGTTCGCTCGCCGAGGCGAACTGGACGTCGTTGACGCCCGAAATCAATTCGGATTTTGCCGCTGCCGCATTGGCCATCCAGGGGCCGATTGCGAGCAACACGGCCGTCAGCAGGCGTGTGGTTTTCATTCTGATGGATTCCTGTGCTGGGGAGTCCCGCCGCGCGAGTCGCGACAGGCCGAGATCAGAGTTCGACGGCGTCGAGGAGTTCCAAGCCGGGCTGCCCAACTGACAAGCAGCGCGGGCAAGAATCCCAACGCCAGCAGAATGATTGCCGCCTGAAGCACCCAGCCCGGCAGATCAAACGCGGGCAGCAGCGTTTCGGCGATCTGGATCAGCAGCCACGCGCCGACCAGGTACAGCCCCGCCAGGTACGCTCGCGCCGGATCGATTGTCGGCGCTGAGGCGCGTAGCGACTATCGAGAGCATTGGCTCCTCCACCCGCATCGAAGGCAGCAAGCTGTCTGACCCTCAGGTTGAGCAGTTGCTGTCGAATCTGGACATCAGGTCCTTTGCATCCCGCGAGGCGCAGGAGGTCGCTGGCTACGGCGCCGAAAGGTGAATTGAATACGCTTTGCTGCGCTTCCGCTGTTCTGTGAGCTGCTGAGGGAGCGTCAAAGGCGGTTACAGATAAATATACCGGTTGCTGAAGCAATCCTCTGAAAGGGCTTCTGGAAAAGTGCCATCCTCCCCGATCCTCTGGCGCATAGCCTCCTCGTCATCGCAGTCGAAGACCTCAACCTTAGGCAATGGCCATCCAGAGTCCGAGGTTATCGGACCGTAAATGTGGAGATCGTCGTAGACTCCGGGTTCAAGATCTGCGAACTCGAACACGCCCTGTTCGTCAGCGTAGCTTTGGATTTCAAGGCCGTGGATCACGACCCGGTAGCTTTCCACGTCTTCAGGGAGCGAGCCGCCCAACGCGATTCGAATGCCGCCAGCGTGTGCGAACTGGGTGGTGACCATGAAGACCAGCAATGCTGCAATCAGGCGAACCATGGCGTTCTCGCAATTTTTCGGCGATCCTAGCACGATGACCCAACGGCGAGGCGGCTGAAAGATGAGTGGATTGTTGGCAAGAATCATGCTCGCAATCGCCTTGTGCGCCGCGGCTGGGGTCGCGCGGGCAGACGCGCTGGAGTTCATCAAAGAAGAGATCTCCAAAACACAAGATCCCGAGCTCCAAATTGGACCTGAATCCTCCTTCCAGGATGACCTTGGCATGGACGAGCTCGACATCGTCGAGCTGATCATGGCGGTGGAAGTCAAGTTCGATATCTCGATACCCGACGACCACGCCGCAGGTATCAAAACCGTCAATGACCTGGTCGTCTACCTGAAAAGATCGGGTGTGGAGTAACCCGCGAGGGGCGCATTTGCGTTTGAATTGGCTTCTCGCTCCAGATCGACAAGTACCCACCGGAAGGCCCGTTCACATTGGCGGATATCCATTCCAGCGAGGCCAACTTCGTCGTCAATGATGGGCAATTCCTGTGGAAAGTGGACATCATCATGGAAGATGCGAAACCGGGTTCGAGCCTGGCTGATCGCTTTGTAGACGGATCGCCACAATATGTGACCGATGCGGAATTTCCCTATGAGAATCACCAGCTCTCGCAGATCGTTTATGCCTTGATCACCGGCGTGATCGTGACGGGATTTTGATCTCCGGGGGCGTTTTCGCGCGGCGACTGCCATCCGGCGGACGCCTGGCAGCTCAAGGCCCGCCACCCCGTCGCCCGCACTATCGGACACCAGGGACCCTCTGACATCAACCGTCATTGGGGTCGGAAATATAGAACTGGCCACGGTCACTCTCTCGAACAGACAGGTGCGCGCAGATTTGCTGCAATCGTGCGATGTCGCGACCTTCGACTCGAATTCGAAGATCGGCTATTGATCTTACGACGAAGATGATGACGAGGACGGTACGGTCGATGCCGCCGATGGCGATGACGACAACGACGGTATCCCTGACGAAGGTGACGTTAACTACGCGGGCGAAGCCGACGACGGAGCCGATTACGCGGCAGACGACGAAGCTGATGACGGAGCCGACGACGAGGCGTTCGACAAAGCCGGCGACGGAGCCGCCGTCGAGGCGGAAGACGAATCCGATGACGGCGCCGACGGTGATTCGTCTGGTGACGAGGCCAACGACGATTGGTCTGACGATGAGTCTGATGACAGCGCGGACGATGAATCATCTGCCGATGACGGTTCCGATGACGACAGCACTGAAGATGAGGCTAACGAGGACGCCTACTCGGATGAGGATGGCGAGGACGCCTACTCGGATGAGGATGGCGAAGACGAGGGCGCCTATGCAGATGACGAGGGCGAGGACGCCTACTCGGATGAGGATGGCGAAGACGAGGGCGCCTATGCAGATGACGAGGACGAGGACGCCTACGCAGATGAGGGTGGCGAGGAAGACGGCGTCGAAGACGCGTCGTATTACGATGATGAAGCGGAGTCGGATGCGAGCGACGACGAAGACAGCTACGACGAAGCCAGTGACGAGGCTGAAGATGAGGGCGTCTACGATGACGAGTAGTCAGTCGTGGTGGCAGGACTGCACAGCTTCGACATTTGGTCGGGTAAGTCGGAACAATCCCCCTTGAATAGCCGATCGGGTCTCGCTCAGCGGATGGCATCGGCGGCGAACAGGAGCAGCTGCACTCCCACAACGCCCTTGGCTCTTCACCGCTCTGCGCAGGCGCGTCTCAACCCTGTGGCGGCAAGTCCTCCCACTTGTCGGCCTGCGAGGCTGACTCGCGGTTGGCGTCGGGCGCGAGGGCGGCATCGCAGCGCGGCATCGCAGCGCGGGACCGTCAAGTTTCACCCGCGCAACCCCGGACCGCGCCACCCGGGACAGTCGGACGGTCAGACACGGACTGTCCAATACTGTCGTCCGATACGGTCAATAGTCGAACACGTGTTCGACCGCGAGGCCATTGCGCGCGCTGCTGGCGAGTACGTCGCCGAGACGCGCGACGGGCACCTGCAGCACGCGGCGCTCGTACCCGGGCCGCGTAAGGATGGGCTGGCGGATCATCACGCGCACGCCAGGGATGTCCGCTGTCGCCACCGGCATCACGCTGCTGACCAGAATGTCACCGCGGTTACCCGCGATCTCGACGAAGCGCACGCCGCGCTCGGCCAGCGCCGTCGCAGCGCCGGTGAAAGCGTGATAACGGGGGAGTTCAACCAGGGTTTCGTCGCCATTCGCGCGCAGCCGGCGCAGCGAGGGCAGCATCGCCCCGGCTTCGTTGGGCAGGCCCTGCACAACGGCGACGGTCGTCTCCAGCGGTGCGGCAAAGGTCGATTGCGTTGCCGTGCCCAGCGCCCAGCCGTAGATCGCCTTGATTGTCCATTCCGAGGTCAGCAGGTAGCGGCGCTCCCATTTGCGCAGCAGGTGCGGGCCGGTCATCGGCGTCTGCGTCCACAGTTGTTTCAGGCGCGCCGCGAAATCGAATTCGTACCACGGACGGACACGAATGAAGTCGACATAGTCCTGCGCCTGGCGCGCTGCGAGTTGGTCCTCGGGCGTTGCGTTGATCGGTGCGGTGAATTCGGTCAGGCGTCCGACCAGCGTCTCGTAGGCGCCCTTGATGCCGAACTCGACCGTCGTGCTGGTGCCGATGACAACGATCATCGTGTGGTATTCGCTATTGAACGGGTACTGCCGCGTCGCCTCGATGACCTTGCCGTAGCCGCTCCAGAACTGGCCAATGTGCCTGAACCAAGGGAAGTCGCTGGACGACCGGGTCTGCAGCAAGGACGCGTATTCGTCCGGGCTGAACACCAGGAACCATTCCGGATAGGTCAGGAAAGTCTGCTCGGGATTTCGCTGATCCCTGGCATCGGCGTGCAATCCAGCGGCCGGAGGCGCCATGTCCCCCGTGGCGAAAGCGAGCGCCGCAAGCAGCAGTGCGCCCAGGCCGGCCAAGCGTCGAAGCGTCGTCTTCATCCGGCGCGCCGGAAACAGAGCAGCACGTTGAGGGTGGGATCATTCGCTTGCAGCAGCCGCGGTCCGCTGGCTTCGAAGCCATGACGCTGCAGGACGCCGATCCATTCGTCGACACTGCGGAAATGACGCAATTCCTGCGCGTTGATTTCCCACGGCGTGCCGAGCCCGGCGTTGAAGACCGCGTGCGCCAGCGAAGCCATCGCGCGCATGTAGGAATCGGTGACATCGTGGTCGCGCAGGATTAACAAGCCGCCTGGCTTGACGACGCGACCAAGCGAGGCAATGAAGGGGTCAAGTCGGTCGAGGGCGGCGTGGTGCAGGCCGATGTAGCAGGTCGCCAACTCGATGCTCGCATCAGCGACGGCGGGCGCCGGAATCGGTGCATAGTCGTTCATCGGCACGAATCGTCCGAGCTTGCGCAAGCCGCCGCGTTCAACCACGTCGACCGGCGAGTTGCCTGCTGCGACATCGTTCACCAGCACGATGTCGCCGCGCAGCTTGAGGTGCTTGCGCAGATCGCTGATGTAGCGGCCGGTGCTGCCGATCTCCAGGTATCCGTCGAACTCGCGGCGTGCGCCGAGTAGTTCCAATGTCTGCCGAGACATCTCGCGCTTTTGCTTGGCGAGCGAGGGCAGGGCGTAGGTCAGTTCGGACAGGAACGGCTTGATCGACGGCAGCTTCGCCTGCAACTCGCGATAGATCGCTTCATCATTGGCGGAGCGTGCCTGGGTCGACTGCTGGATCAGCGTGTGGAAGCGATCCTCCGGGTACAGCCGGTAGACATTCTGCAGAAAGCGGTAGAAATCGTCGTTGCCGCGGGTATTGCCGTAGATCGCCTGGAAATCGCCCACGGTCCCGCTGGTCCTCATTTCCTGCGCGTGCTCCATCGTCGTGTCCAGTTCGGGTGCGTAGTAGCTATCCCAGATCACGTTGCGGAAGCGGTAGCCGGGATCGAGGCGACGCTTGAGCGCGAACAATTCGCGCGCACGCGGATAGGCGCGATGGAACTGTGCGGCGGTCGCGTGCGGCTGGTAGGGCAGGTAGTAGCGGCCGCCGCAATCGATCGCCGCGTCGATCAGCTCGCGCGTCCACACCGCGACCCGCTCCCTCGCGTTGTCGCGTGTGCGCTGCTTGTGGTAAAGCACGAAGGCAAATGCTTCCTCGGGAGCCCAGGTCAGCAGCGAGTCGGCGTCGGCGAAGGCATGGCGCACCGAGATGTTGACTGCGTTGACCCGGTGTCGCTGCAGAATCTCGGCCATCTTCGGCACGAAGTCGTCGAAGCGTGCCACCGGCACGAAGTACTCCTGCAGCACGTAGGTCGAGTGCTTGCGTGAGGCCGGTTCGAGTTCGGCGACATCGTAGCCGGCCTCATAGTTGCGCCAGTGCACCGGGCGCCCGAGGTAGAGCAATGGGTCGATGATCCGCTGGCGCCGCCACTTGCCGGCCGGCGTTTCGGTGAAGGCCCAATAGAAGTAGCGCTGCAGAGGGAACTGCTTGCGCATCGGCTGCAGCCGCCTGCCCACGGTCACGGCGTCGCGCGTCTCGCGCCAGGTCACGGCGCGCGCATGCTGGTAGTTTGGCGGATACAGGTCGGCGTTGTGGAACACCGCATCGGGCGCGCTTCGAATGGTGTCGCGGAACCAGCGCGCGTAATCGCGTGTCGGCATGCAGACGTGTTCCCGGCGAACGCGGGAGTTTTCCGCAAGCGCGAGTTCGGCTTCGACGATCACACCCAAACCGCCGTAGCCACCGATCGCGCCGTGGAATAGCTCGCCGTTCTCGCTCGGCGACGCATCGACCAGGCTGCCGTCGGCCAGGACCATGCGGATCGACAGAACCGACAGGATCAACGGACCGAGACCCATGTAGCGCCCGTGCACGTTCACGCTCAATGAGCCGCCGACCGTGAAGTTCGCGTAGCTCTGCATGATCTTGATCGACAGCTCGTGCGGATCGACAAAGCGCTGGATATCGCACCAGCGCACGCCCGACTGCACGCGGATGGTCTTCTGCTGCGGATGAAAGGCGAGGATCCGGTTGAGCTGGCGCATGTCCAGATGCAGGCTGCCTGGGCTGGCGGTTTGCCCGCCCATGCTGAAGTGCCCACCGCCGACCGAGATCGGCCCGTCCGAGCGCAGAATGGCGTCCTGAACTTCCTTGACGGTTGTCGGTGTCGCGATCGCCCATACGCGTACCGGATTGAGCCGGGTCACGTCGTTGACGATGAGTCCGCCGCTGCTGGTCGCGTTCATCAGGCGGGCTCGTGGATGGTCACGGTCAAATAGTCGCGGCCACGCGTGCGTGGGTCGTCGCCGAACTGATTCTCTCCTTCAGTACCGCGCTTGGTGAGCAGCAGGAACCCGACCAGCAGCGGCCCCAGGACCGGGATCAGCAGCGGCAACAGCCAGAGCGCACTGCGCGCCTGATCGTGCAGACGACGCACTGCGAGTGACAGCCAGATCGCGAAGGCCGGAGGGTAGAGCACCAGGGTCGCCGCACGGCCGAGGCTGCTGTCGACGAAGACGTACAACATCGCAAACACCACCGCACTGACCACCAGTCGCCAGAAGAATGTCGAACGACGCAGGCGTCCGCGCCAGCGTAGCCAAGGCAGGATCGATCGCATCATCGTTTACAGGCTCCGAATGCACGTGCCGCGGGCGTCCAACACACGCAGTCTAGTGTGGTGTGCCGCCTGTGACTCCAATTATTTCCGGGTCCATTTCCCCGGACGCAGCGGCGCTTCTGGCACTCCGGCGCAGCCGCCGAGTGTCCGGATCTCGCGTTGGTCGCTTCGACCGCGCTGGACTGGGAAACCTCAGGTCGCGCCCCTTTTTCAGCCGGCTCGGTGATTCGAACCATGACCGCCAGTATGCTCAATGGTCAGGAAAACGATCAGAGCCGGAGGCGGTCATGGGCAGTGTCCGGGACATCTACACGACCGGCGATAACGATCCGGAAATCGAACCCGTCAGCCATTATCGGCACTATCTGTATTGCGACGCTTGCGGCTCGTTCGACTTGATGCCCTGGGCTTCGCGCGAAAGTGAAGCCGCCGCGCGGACGCAAGCTCGACCGGAACAGGCTGCGCTCATCGTCGCGGGGTTCGTCGTGCTGGCGGCATGGTCCGCATTCGCGGTTTTCCCTTCACTCAGCCTGATCCTGGTGCTGGCCGCTGCGCTGGTGCTGGGGCCGCCGCTGCGGGCATTGTTTGGCGAGGCAGGCCGGAAGAGGAGGTGGCGGTTTATCGCAATGCTCTGTACGGCGATTGCGTTGGCGTTCCTGGAGGAACTGCTGGGCGGCGTGGTGTCCCCATCGCAGATGCTCATGGCCGGAACGGCGGGCGTGGTCGGGTTGCTGGTGGCGTCCTGGAAAGCGGGTGCCGACGTGCAGTACCTCGGCATGCAATGTCGCCAGTGCCAGGCGACCTATGCCAATGGAACGACCTTTTTCAGCGATCTCGGCAGGAACCCGCGCCAGTTCCAGGTATCCGACGTGCCCAGGCCCCTCGGAATCTCGCCCTTCCTGGTCGGCGCCGCTGTGGATGCTGCCCCGTCGTCCGGCCAGAGCTGACAACGACACCCACAGGGGCGACCCGAGGCCAAGGCACATCGACCGGCCCAATGGCCTATCGCACGGGCTGCTTGTCCCCCCGGGGCTGGTCGCCGGGTGAGCGATGAGCAAGTGCAAGAAGCGATCGACCGAGTCCGTCAAACAAAGCCAGACAATTCAATACATTGGTGCACCCGGCAATTGCACCGCGCTCAGCTGCGCCGTATTCCCAGCCGGCGGTAAAGTGTGCTGCGGCTGATGCCGAGTTTGCGGGCCGCCTGGACCACGTTGCCGTTGCAAGCGGCCAGCGTCTGGCGCATCGCGGTGGTGGTGATGTCCTGTAGTTCGCTGGAATCGGCCGTCGCGGCCAATGACTGCTCCGGCGGCGACGCGCGCAGGTAATTCGGCAGCATGTCGCTATCGATCCGTTCGCCCGGATCGCTCAGCGCGACCAGCGTGCGCAGGCAGGCTACAAGCTGGCGCAGGTTGCCGGGCCACTGGTAGCGGGTCAGGGCGTCGAGGGCAGGGTCGCTCAAGCGACGGCCGTCGGCCAGCCCTTGCCAGAGCGTGTCGATCAGCGCAGGCAGATCCCGGTGTGCGCGCAATGGAGCGATGCGGATCCCATGGTGCGCAATGCGATAGTAGAGATCGGCACGGAAGCGGCCTTCAGCAATTGCTTCTTCCAGATTCCGGTGGGTGGCGCAGACCAGCGCGAAATCCAGTTTGACCGCTTTGCCGCCACCCAGCGGCGACAGCTCGCGCTCCTGCAGCACGCGCAGCAGGCGTGGCTGCAGCGCGAGCGGCATATCGCCGATCTCGTCGAGGAACAGTACGCCGCCTTCGGCCTGGCGCAAAAGGCCTTGATTGCCATGCCGCCGGGCGCCGGTAAACGCGCCATCTTCGTAGCCGAACAGCTCCGCCTCGATCAGGCCCTCAGGAAGCGCCGCACAGTTGATCGCCACGAAAGGTCTGCCAGCGCGGCGACAGCGGCGATGCAGTTCGCGCGCGAACACTTCCTTGCCGGTGCCGGTCTCGCCGTGAACGAGTACCGGCAGATCGGCCTGGATGACACGACACGCCCTTGCGAGTTCGATCTCCAGCTGGTCATCGAACAACAAGGCGTCGCCGCTGCGGACCTGCACTGGCGCCGATGTTGGCAGCTGCGGCGTCGGTCGTCGCAGGCGTGTGTCGGCGCCATCGTCGACACGCCCGTGCAGCGTGCGCCCGCGTTGATCGGTGAGGACGCCGCGATCGCGCAGGCGCGACGGGGTGTCGGCGAACAGGCTGTCATAGGCGATGCTCCCAAGGTCGCCACGGCCAAGTCCAAACAACTGCAAGCCGATCTGATTGGCGGCGATCAACTGGCCGTTGCGAAAGGCAAGCACGCCTTCGCGCGCCGAGCCCAGCAGCGAAGGATCGCGGTGTAAACGCAGCAGTTCACAGGCACCGATGCCGGCATCGAAGAACCGGTGCTCGATGTTGCCGACTGCCAGCTGCGCCAGTCCGAGCGCATGCACCTGCGGCACGCGCGAGTCGCCGGAGATGTCGAGCACCCCAACCAGTTGCCCGAAGGGATCGAAAATCGGCGCCGCCGAGCAACTCAGGATCGAGTGCGGCGCCAGATAGTGTTCGCCGCCGCGCACCTCGACCGAGCGCGCCTCGGCGATGGCGGTGCCGATCGCGTTGGTGCCAGCCAGCGACTCGTTCCAGCAGGCGCCAGGAGCGAGCGCCACGCGGCCGGCGCGGTCGAGAAATTTGGGGTGGCCGCCGGCATCCAGGATCCAGCCCTGGTCGTCGGTCAGGATCACCATGCTGCCATTGGCGCTGGCGCCAGCGGCGAGGCCATCGAGCTCAGCGCGCGCCAGGCGCCAAAGGCGCTCGTTGCGCTCGCGCATCTGCCTGAGCTGGGCCTGCGGTACGGGCTCCAGCTGCAGCCGACGCTCCGCGGCCAGACCGAGGCGCTGGCAACGCGTCCACGACTGCAGGATGGTCTCCGGCACCTGGCCGGCTGGCATGCCGCGCTGCTCGAAGAAGGCGCGGCGCGCGACGTCGATGCGTGGGGAAGTGAAGGTCGGGATCATGACGGCGTGCTCCGCATGACGCGCAGGGCCGACCGCCTGCGCGGCCGCTCCGAATCTCGCACTCGCTGCACCTGTCGCATTTTGCGACACCCCGTTCGGACACTGTCCCGAGTTTCAACACACTCGTGCCACTAGCGCAATGAACAAAATTGCCGCGCCGCACCATGAATTGAGTCGATATCTTGAACTGACAGCCGCCAGAGCATGCGGCGTCGCACCATCGATTGTTTGGCATCACCCTTGCGTTAGTGATGCAGCCCGTTCGGGTCAAGCATTTCACCAGGGAGAGAAACCATGACCGCAGCATCGACCTTCGCCAACGATCCCAGCACCATTTTCAAGCCGCGCTACGGCAACTTCATCGGCGGCCAGTGGCAAGAACCTCGGACCGGCCAGTATTTCGACAACCTCACGCCGGTGACCGGCAAGGTATTCACGCAGATTCCGCGCTCGGGCAAGGACGACATCGAAGCTGCGCTGGACGCCGCGCACGCCGCGCGCGCCGCCTGGGGCGCCACCTCGGTCACCGCGCGAGCGAACATCCTCAATCGCATCGCCGATCGCATCGAGCAGAACCTGGAACTCATCGCCCATGCCGAATCGTGGGACAACGGCAAGCCGATTCGGGAGACGCTGAACGCCGATATCCCGCTGACCGTCGATCACTTCCGCTATTTCGCCGGTGCCATCCGCGCGCAGGAAGGCGGCATCAGCGAAATCGACGGCGACACCGTGGCCTATCACTTCCACGAGCCGCTGGGCGTGGTCGGTCAGATCATCCCGTGGAACTTCCCGATCCTGATGGCGGCGTGGAAGCTCGCCCCGGCGCTGGCTGCCGGCAACTGTGTGGTGCTCAAGCCCGCCGAGCAAACGCCGGCGAGCATCCTGGTGCTGATGGAAGTCATCGGCGATCTGCTGCCGCCGGGCGTTCTGAACGTGGTCAACGGCTTTGGCCTGGAAGCCGGCAAGCCTTTGGCATCCAGCCCGCGCATCGCCAAGATCGCGTTCACCGGCGAGACCACCACCGGCCGGCTGATCATGCAGTACGCAAGCCAGAACCTGATTCCGGTCACCCTGGAACTGGGCGGCAAGTCGCCCAACATCTTCTTTGCCGATGTGATGGCGGCGGACGACGATTTCCTCGACAAGGCGATCGAGGGCTTCGTGCTGTTCGCCTTCAACCAGGGTGAGGTCTGCACGTGCCCGTCGCGCGCGCTCATCCACGAATCGATCTACGAGCCGTTCATGGAACGGGTGATCGCGCGCATCGCCGCGATCAGGCAGGGCAATCCGCTCGACCCGTCGACCATGGTCGGCGCCCAGGCTTCCAACGAGCAGATGGAGAAGATCCTGAGTTACTTCGACATCGGCCGCCAGGAAGGCGCGCAAGTGCTGATCGGTGGCGAGCGCAACCAGCTGGATGGCGAATTGGCAGGCGGCTACTACGTCAAGCCGACCGTGTTCAAGGGCCACAACAAGATGCGCGTGTTCCAGGAAGAGATCTTCGGACCGGTGGTGTCGGTGACCACCTTCAAGGACGATGCCGAAGCGCTGGAGATTGCCAACGACACGCTGTATGGCCTCGGCGCCGGCATATGGAGTCGCGATGGCAGTCGCTTGTACCGCTTTGGTCGGGCCATCCAGGCCGGTCGCGTCTGGACCAACTGCTACCACGCCTATCCCGCGCACGCGGCATTCGGCGGCTACAAACAGTCCGGCATCGGCCGCGAGAACCACAAGATGATGTTGAATCACTATCAGCAGACCAAGAACCTTCTGGTCAGTTATTCGCCGAAGGCCCTGGGATTCTTCTGACCGCAAAACCTCGCGATGTGCAGGCCGGTGTACACAGCTTCATCGTGTTCACCGGCGCTGTTGGCGACGCCACCGAAAGGACGGCGGAACGCACCCGCATTTCACAGACAAGGGAATTGCCCATGCCCAACCCACCGCCGCAAGTCCTCGCCACCGACACGGCGCTGGAACTGATCGACCGCCTGCGCGAGATGCATGGGCCGGTGCTGTTTCATCAATCCGGCGGTTGCTGCGACGGTTCCTCACCGATGTGCTATCCACAGGACGACTTCATCGTCGGCGACCACGACGTGCAGCTCGGGGAAATCGGTGGCGCGCCGTTCTACATCAGCGCGCCGCAGTTCGAGTACTGGAAACACACGCAACTGATCATCGATGTCGTCGCCGGACGTGGTGGCATGTTCTCTCTGGAGAACGGGCATGGGGTGCGTTTCCTGGTCCGCTCGCGACTCTTTGATGACGACGAATTTACGGCCCTCAAGGCGCACGGCCGCGCCTGATCGGGTAACGGGGAAATTGGGTCAGAGTGCAATTTCCACCCCGTGCTTTTCGTGCTTACCCGGTGCCGCGCTTTCAGTCATCCTTGATCAGTTCCGGCGGCAATCGCGGATCGACACCGCAGCAGGCGTAGAATTCGTCGGAGCCTTCGAACAGGGAAGCACGAGCCCAGCGTGGCGAGCGCTGGTGTGGATGAATGGCAGGCCGTTGTCAGCGGCCGGCTGCCATTGATCCAGTACATCGCCCATCCGTGTGCTGTCGACGACCGACGAAATCACGCCCTCGAACAGGCGGCCGTAGAGTGTCGGCTTCAACACGAACGGTCGCCCCAGCGTCACGTCATTCATGACCTCGACCAGACGCCCATACGCGCCAGCGGTGCTGGCCAACCCGTAGGCGCCGCCACCTTCGTCGGCGGTGTTCACCCAATCGCCCATAGCTCCGATCAGGTCGAACAGGCTCGCCTCGCCGCCGTAGGCAGGCACCAGCATCAGGGCGGTGGCGGCCCAGCAGGTGCCGTGCGACTGCTGGACGTAGGTCAGCGGGCCCTGCCAGCCTGGAGCCTTTGCCGCCGCCTCCTCGGACGGCAACGGCTCGATTCCTCGACGAACCCAGCCGCGCGCCAAAAATGGCGCTGATCCGTGGTCCTCGACCTTTGCTCACGCAAGCTGAAATAAACCCGCGACACGTGATCTCTACACATGCGGCGCTGCGTACTCCACAGGCATCCCCTGCTGGAGTTCGACATGATCCGATCGCTGCTGCTCGCCTGTACCCTGTTGATTGCGTCCACCGCAGAGGCCCAGGAGGGCGTGCTCGACAGCCAATTCGGCATCCTGGGCACCGGTCGCAGCGTCTACGGCTTTGATATCCCTGCCAATGGCTTTGACTCGCCGGCCGGCGTCCTCACCGATGCCCAGCGCCGCATCTACACGGTGGGTCTGTCGGCAGACCTCAACAACACGGTCTGGCGTGCGACGCTGGCACGCCTGACGACCGATGGCCTGCTCGACAACACCTTCGGAAACGGTGGCAAAGTGGTCTCGACCGCTGTCCAGGGCTCCTTCCTCGCGCAGGACCTGGCGCGCGACAGCCTGGGTCAACTGCTCGTGGCCGGCTCGCGGGTCTTCGGGGACCTCACCCAGGGCGATCGCGACTTCCTGGTCTGTCGTTTCAACACGGCCGGTGCCGCCATCGACTTCGCGGCACCCACCAATAACCATTGTCGATCCATTCCCTTCGACCTGGGCGGGAACAATCAGGACCAGGCGCGCATCATCAAGACACACACCGACGGCGGTATCTACCTGGTCGGATACGCGGTCGATTCCGCCAACTTCGCAACCGCGAAGATCGCCGTCGTCAAGCTGACCAGCACTGGCGCCCTCGACACCAGCTTCAGCGGCGACGGCAAGCTGGCGATCAGCTACCCGGGCGGCAACGCGACCTCCATCCATGACGCCGACGTCGGCGCCGACGGCAGCCTGTATTTGAGTGGTTCGGTGGATTTCTCGGACAATCTCGCGGTGCTGGCGGTCAAGATCAAGGCCGACGGCGTGCTCGACACCAGTTTTGGTGGCGATGGCTTCCAGGCCTACCAGCTCGACCTGGGCGCGGTCGGTTTTCGAGATGACATCGGCCGGGCCATTGCCTTGCGTAGCGACGGCAAGCTGGTAATCGGCGGCTCGGCGGCAACCGCGCTTGACCAGGTCAACGCCTTCGTCCTGCGTGTGTCCGCCACCAATGCCGGCTTCGACGCCAGCTTCGGCAACGCCGGCCGGTTGATTCTCGGCTCCAATGCCACGATCAATGACCTGGTGGCGCTGTCGAGCGGCCAGACCGCCTACGCGGCGGCACTGACCGGCTCAGGCATCACGCGTTTCCGCATCGGCCGGCTCGGCGAGGCCGGACACGACCTCCGCTTTGGCGCGGGCGGCGTCACCGACATCAGCTTCGGCTTCGCCCAGGGCTTCGACACCCCGCGCGAAATGGTGCTGAGCGGCGACCAGCTGGTGGTCATGGGCCTGGTCAACAAGACCAGCAGCGATGGCGAGTTCGGCGTCGTCCGCCTCACCGGCGATGCGATGTTCCGCGGCGGCTTCGAGTAAGGCCGCCGCGGCGACCAACAAACCACGCCCTGACGGCAGCTGGCAGCTCACGCCGACGCCGCTGGAACTGCTCAACCGGTTGACGCGCTTCATCTCAACGCCGCGCCGGCATCTGCATGGCTATCACGGCGTGTTTACTCCGGGCATCCTGTCCTCCGCCCTTCGGGCCAGTCTTCGGCTGTTCAAATTCGCTCCAGGCGAACTTGTGCGCCGCACGCCGTCTTGCGTGCGCAGGTGGCACTTCCCCATCTGGCGGGCAGTGGTCAGAACGCGATCTCGATGGCACCGGAGGCGGGTGTGGGCATTCGACGCGCATGCGAGGCCGGTCCTCACCGGAGTCAGAGTTGACCGCATGGAATCTGTGCGTGCCACGCCCTCGACGCGCGAGACGCAACATACGTTTACGAGAAGTTGACGTAAGTTGACAACTTCAGAGGGCACCGGGTCTAATTCGCGGCGCCTTGAGCAGGTTCATGCGCTCGGTTCGCTGTAGTCAACTTCTTCCGACTTGCGCAGAGCACCCCCATGGACGAGTGTGCTTCTGGCCGCTGCACGTTTTTGGCTCACGGCGCTGGTGGCCGAATGCCGTTCATCGTCACCCAACAGGGTCGGCGCCTCGCTGTACGGAACTGCTGCCGCCTTAGCCATGAGCCCTGACTCAATATCGAAATTCGTTGGCGTGGTATTCGGTATCTTGGGCATTGCTTGCGGGTTTCAGGCGCAAGCCAGCGACGTATCCGGTCCGATCACCGTAGACACCACTTGGCGCTTGGCGGATTCGCCGATCAATGTTGTTGGGTCGGTGCAGATACGCAACGGCGCAAGTTTGATCATTGAGAGTGGCGTCGAAGTGCGCTTCCTCGCGGAAACCGCGCTGCTCGTCGAACAAGGTGCTGTCCGGGCGGTAGGTGAGTCAGCGTCGCCGATTGTTCTTGGCAGCGGTGAGCCCAGCCCGGCGAAGGGGGACTGGGGGCCGATCGAATTCCAGAACGGCAGCATCGACGGGGCGACCATCCTCGATCGGGTGGTGATTCGCCACGGCAAAGGCATCTCGATAACACAGGCTTCGCCGACACTCAACCGGGTTGTGTTGGAGAACAATCTTGGCGCGGCGATTACGCTTGACCTCGGTTCCTCACCCGTGGGTGAGGGCCTGAGTGCGCAAGGCAACGACTTGAATGGTGTCTTGGTCCCTTCCGGGACGATCACTGGCTCGGCTAGATGGGCACTTCTGGGTATTCCTTATGTAGTGGAGCAGGGAATAGTGACGGTGGGCTTGCCGCCGCTGACGCTGACTCCCGCGTCCATGAGCTTGCGCGCGGGCTATCAAGGGACCTTCACGCTAAATCTCGCAAAACCAGCCCCCACCGGCGGGCTCATCATCGATGTGGCCAGCAACCAACCTGGCGTTGCTTCGACTCCGGTGAGCCTTAACCTGCCGGCCGGCACTCTGCATGCGAACTTCAACGTTGACGCGCTTTCTCCAGGCAGCGCCCAGATCACGGTCAATCGCGCGGGACTGGGCACGGCGACCGCGACGCTTGACGTGACCCCACCGATCACAATTAGCTTCTCAACGTCGAATTCAATTATTCCCATCGGCGAGAGCCGGACACTTTCAATAACCCTCGGCGAGCCGGCGCCCGTTGGCGGTCTGGTTGTCCTTGTCAGCTCGACAAACGCCAGCGCAGTAACCGCGCCCGATCAGGTCTTTTTCGCGGCAGGGAGTTCGGTTCGGGATCTCCTGGTGACCGCTATCGCAGTAGGCACCTCCACCTTGACGGCGTCTGCCCAAGGATACGGCAACGCAACGTCGATGGTTGAAGTGCGTTCGGCCTTCCTTAGCTTTGATCCGATTGATCTGCTGGCAACGGGAAGCTCCCGCGCGGTCACGGTGAGGTTGTCGCCGCCCGCGCCCCAGGGTGGCTTATCCGTTGCCGTGTCCAGTAGCACGCCATCGGTTGCGAGGATATCCCCAAGCAGCATCAATGTTGCGGCGGGCGGGAGCAGTGCCACATTCACGCTGACCGGCGTTGCGCCGGGAACTAGCGAGCTGACGGCGACGGCAAACGGCTTCAGCCCGACGACGAGTATCGTCACGATTACGAGTCGATTGGCTTTCGATCCCGCCGGTCCCGTCACGATCCCGCAGGCGACCAGCGACCATTTTCTCGTCCGATTGAGTCACTCGGCCCCTGCCGGCGGGTTGACGGTATCCCTACAGACTCCCCCCGGCGGCGCTCTAGTAGTGACTCCGAGCACACTGGAGATCCCGGAAGGACAAACCGCTGCCGCGACGCCGGTCAGGGTAACTCAAGGTGCAAATGCTGTCGGTATGGTCACCGCAGTCGCTTCAGGCGTGGCCGACGCAGTGCTGACGACGAACCCGGAGCCGTCATCACGGATCCAATTCAGTCCTGGCAGCGCTGTGCTTGGGAAAGGGTTGCGCTCGGACATCACCTTGAGGCGAGTGCGCCATTCTGGTCAGTCGTACTTTGATCGCGATCCGTTGACCCTGACGTTGACCAGCGCCGATCCGGCAAAACTCTCAGTGCCACAACAGGTCACTATTGCGGGTGGGGCGGCATCCGTGAGCGTGCCATTTTCAGCGCTCGACATCACCACTCCAATAGAAGTGATTGCGACAGCAGCCGAATACTCGAGCCCTGCGGTTATCCAGGTCACGATCGTTGAGCCATCGATCAACTTTGGAGACTTGGACGGGAATCGTGGCGTTGGAGCAATCCGCGACATGTTCACCGTAAGTCTCAACGTACCCGGCGGAACCGGCAGTCAAGTCGCAATGACAGATACTCCGATAGCCCTTGCCGTCGCCGAGCCGAACCCTGCTGGTGTGGTCAGCGGGCTGTTCGACAGCAGTGGTGCGCCATTGACACGGCTGATTGTGCGCGCCGGTCGAAACTACGCTTCACTAAGCGATGGCAATCTGGACTATGCCTATGTGGGCACGCCTGATGTGGCGGGCACTTACAAGATTTCCGCGCAGATCGCGGGGCAGGTGCAACGGTTGTCTGCGCTGCAACAAGTGATCGAAGGCACACTGGAACTGGAGCTTTCGGAAGGAGCGGACAGCGCTGTGGTTGCCAAGGGCATGGCGGATAACGGCGTTTACATAATGCGGACTCGTTCCGGCGTGCCGTTTAGTGCAGTAGATCCGCTGACGCTGACATTGACCCTTAGCGAACCCGGCAAGATCGAAGTTCCGCAAACGCTTGTGATTGCCGCGGGCGAAACACACGTCGAGATTCCGGTCGCAGGGTTGGAGCTGACGACGACACCGGTTGCAATAAGCGTTAGCGCGCCGGGCTATGCAGCGCCAAGTGGAACACTGGAGTACACGGTAGTGCAGGCAGAGCTTGATTTCTCTTGCGAACTCTCCTGGCTTTTTGAACGTCATGAGTTGTGTCTTCGATGGTCCGGAAACTCATTGATCGACCGGCCAGTATCAGTTGTCGCGGTGGAGCAGAATCCACCCGGTATCGTGACTGGCCTTTATGCCGGTCGAGACGGGCTGGAACTTCTTGGTCCCCTGGAACTGCAAGGGGGGTCAAACTCGGTCGCGCCTGGCGATATTTGCTACGACACGGGGAAGGGCGAATTTCACTGCCCGGTAGGCTTTGTCGGGACCGCCCCAGGGGTTACTGGAAGCTACCGCTTGGCTGTGTCTGTACCCGGCATGGGCGAATGGCTTTCCGATGTCATCACCGTTAGCGTCGGAGCGCCGCCTCCGTCGCCGGGCTTGAGCTTTTCCGCTCAAGAATACTTCGTTGGGCTTGGACTTATCGGCTCCGGCGTCGAAATCCAACGGACTGAATCGCTGACGAACCCGATTACTGTTGAACTAGTCAGCTCTGATCCAGACAAACTTAGCGTGCCGGCGAGTGTGACCCTCGATGCCGGTTCAGAGGCGTTTGCTGTCCCCTTCGCTGGACTTGAGCTGACATCCTCGCCGGTGACCATTTCGGCGCGAATTTCCGGACAAACCGAGATTTTCGATTCGATTGAGGTGCACGTGGTCGCGCCAGAAATCCACATCGACGGACTGAGCCAGTCCAGAGGCAGCGATGGCGAGCGCGATTTCATTTATGTGCGATGGGTGATTCCTCCCATCAGTGACTATACTTGGGAGTCCGATTTTAGCCAGGTAGCCCAGCAAACCAGTACGATCACCCTCTCCGTCGTGGACGCCAGCCCCGCCCAAATTGTGGCCGGTTTGTACGCCGCTGCCAGCGGCGCTGCCGAGAGCTACACCTTGCAGATTCCGGCAGGACAGTCGGCGTCTTGGGATGGAAACGGTCAGGAGCAGGGCCTCTATGTAGGCTCGCCATCTTCAATCGGCAGTTACCGCGTGCACACCCAGATTTCTGGGGTCGGAGACTGGTCTTCGGGCGTGGTCACCGTGTCCACGCCAGAGCTCAGAATCTCCGGGGCCCCGCTCGTCGTCGGGCGAGGTTTGCGATCCTCAGTCGTACTTGCGCGCTTGCCTGATGCCCCGGCAAATGATCTCGCGATCACGACGAGTTGCACCGCGGCTAGCGTCTGCTCGGTACCCGCCAGCACGCTCATGCCAGCTGGCACGAGTTCGGTGACCGTGCCGATCACTGGCGGTGATCTTGGCGCCACGCGCTTGACTGCTGCAGCGGCAGGCCCGCTGTTTACCGAAGTGGAAGTTCGTGTCGTCAAACCCACGCTGGAGCTGACTGGCCTGCCGCAAAACCTGGTTGCTGGTCAGTCGATACCCTTCCAGGTCAGTCTTCTTGTTCCAGGTTCGGGCGATCCATATCAGAACGCGGACGTGCCGGTCTCGGTCACCCTCACCAGTAGCGCCCCGGGTGTCGCCAGTGTCACTTCGAACGTGGTGATCCCCGCCGATGCGAACGTCAGCGGCGACGCCATCGTGCTACCGATTGCGTCCGGGTTTACCACGATTACTGCGAGTGCGCCCGGTGTGGATCCGGTGAGCAGCGACCCGATCCCGGTGAGCGAATGAAGTCTCACGAGTTCATCGTGGTCCTCATCGGTGGGATGCTCACCGCGACCGCGCGGCGGGTATCGCGTTGCCTGCTGCTCGCGCTGATCGCCAGCGCGTCCATGCCGGTGGCCGCACAGCAAGGCATTTGTGCCGAAGTCAAGATCGAGATCGAGCAGCGCCTGAGTCTGGAGCGCCAGGGTTTCATCGCCACCATGCGCATCGGCAATGGTGCTGAAGCGCTTTCGTTGACCGGTCTGGGAGTCAATGTCACGTTCAAGGATCGAGATGGATTGCCGGTCCTCGCCTCGAGTGACCCGAACAACACCAGTGCAAAATTCTTCATTCGCATCGACAGCGAAACCGACATCACTGGCGGCGTGACCGGTGGCGGCATTGTCGCTCCGCGAACGACTGCCGTGATCCGCTGGCTGATCATTCCATCTGCTGGCGCCGGTGGCTCCGCGGCTTCGGGTGAGGTTTACGGTGTCGGCGCCAACTTGAGCTACATGTTGGGCACGGAAGCGCGCGAACTCACGGTCACACCGGAGACCATCACGGTTCGCCCACAGCCACGATTACACCTCGACTACTTCCTCCCGGTCGACGTTTACGCAGACGATGCGCTGACGCCGCAGATCGAGCCGGTGGAGGCGTTCACACTCGGCGTGCGGATTCGCAATGCGGGCGGTGCAAGTGGCAGCACCAAGATCGAGTCGGCGCAGCCCCGCATTGTCGAGAATTTGCAGGGCCTGCTGATCGCCTTCTCGATCGATCAGGGCTATGTCCAGGATGAGCCGGCCGTGCGCACCCTGTTACTGGACTTCGGGAATATTCCGGCGGGCGGCAGCAAGGTCGGGCGCTGGCTGATGTCGACCACGCTGGCAGGGCGGTTCATCGAATTCGACGCCAGCTATACCCACGACGATAACCTGGGTGGAGCGCTCACGTCATTGCTGGAAAGCGTCAACACGCATACCTTGCTGCGCGACGTTCGGGTGGACGAACCAGGGCGCGATTCCGTGCGCGACTTCCTCGCTCGAAGCGCCGACACCTTGCGTGTGTTCGAATCCAGCGGCATCGACACCTTGGTCATCGACCAGTCCGCCACCGCCACGCTGCAAGCGCCGGGTGCGGGCAACTGGACCGTGAATATGCCGACGACGGTCGGCGCCGCGTATGCCCAGTTTGTGGACCCAAGCAGTGGTCAGAGCAGCCTTGGCATGGTGACACGCTCGGATGGCAAGGTTCTGCCTGCGGAGAACGTCTGGTTCTCCAAGTCTGGCCAAGGCGAAGCGATCCGTTATTTTCTCAATATCTTCGACACCAATGCCGGCGGCGCCTACACCCTGCAGCGGGGTGCCGGTAGCGCGAATGCGGCGGTCAGCGGCGTGGTCTATGACGACCTCAACGCAAACGGCGCCCGCGACGCGGGGGAGCCGGGTCTGGGCGATGTATCCATGACGCTCTCGGGCATCGCTGCCGGGTTCCCTGTCGATGCAACGAGCTCGACCGCCATCGATGGCAGCTTCCGCTTCGAGAATCTTGCGGCGGGGACTTATGCCATCTCGGTAGGCGCTCTCACTGGGCGCGAGAATGGCGTTCACAGCGTCGGCAACTATGGTGGCACGGTCGGTCCCGATTCGATTTCCAGCATCGCCTTGACCACCGGAGCACAAGCCACCGGCTATGCGTTTGCCAAGCGCACACCGCCGCCGCCGCTTTCCGCCGATCTGGCCGTGCAGATCACCGCGCTGCCGACGAGCGTCCTCGTCGGTGAGCAGCTCGACGTCGACATCCTGGTTCACAATCTTGGCGGCTCGACCTCAACCGCAGGCGTCAGCTTCCAGGTCCCGGCTGCGTTGACGGCGCTGTCGGCGACCCCATCGGCAGGCGCCGTCGACCTACCACAACGCCAGTGGTTGGTTGGCCCGCTTGCAACGGGCGCTCAGGCCCAGTTGCGATTGCGCCTGCGCGCGGAAACCATCGGCAGCGCGAGCGTGTCTGCCCTTGTCACCGGTTCGGTTGCTGACCCGCAATCCGGCAATGACAGCGCCGGCGTCATCGTCACCGTTGCAACCGCGACGGTGGTCAATGCGGTCGATGATGCGGTCAGTCTGCCGGGTGGCAGCAATGCTCAGACCTTCAACCTCGCGGCGAATGACGACGTTCCGGCCGGCAGCAGTTTCACCCGGATTGGCGGCAGTTGCGCGAACGCGGGCGTCGCTGCGACCACCGGCGTCGCCATTTTCGATGTCGGTTTGAGCGCCTGCACCGTGGACTATCAGGTGTGCGCGCCGGATCCGGAAGCGACTCTATGCGACAGTGCGCGCTTGAGCGTCACCGCGCTGCTTTCGGATATGTCGGCGTCTTTTGGTGTGATCCCAAGTGTGCTCAGCCCCGGACAGATGCTGTCGGGCTTGACCCTGAGCTGCGCCAACACGGGCGCCAACGCGGCAGTCAATGCCGGCTGCGTGCCGACGGCCGATGCCGGTGTGCTGAGTGCACTGGTGTGTGTCCCTGCGCAGTCGGTTGCGAGCCTCGCCGATGGCGCCAGCATCGTCTGCACCTTCGACTACGTTGCGCCTGGCACTACGGGTGGCGGTGATACGGCCGAGACCGCTGTGATATTCACCGGCACCTCCAGTTCCGCCAACGACGGCGCAACCGGCAACAATCTTGCTAGCGCCAGCGCCAGTCTCCTGGACGCAGTCGACGATGCGGTCAGCCGCCCCGAGAGTGCGACCGGTGAGAGCTTCGACCTGGCGACCAACGACCAGTTCCCGGTCGACAGCAGCTTCTCATTGGTTGCCGGGGGAACCTGTGCGAACGCATCAGTCGATGCGGCCGGTAGCGCCAATTTCGACGTCACACCCAGCCCGATGTGCACGGTCAAGTACAGCGTTTGCGCGGCGCCGCCCAATGCCTCGATCTGCGATCAGGCCACGCTCGAAGTCACCGCACTGTCGACCGACATGGCGGCGAGCCTTGGCGACATTCCAGCCGTGCTCGCCCCAGCGCAGCTGCTTGAAGGGCTGAGCTTGACGTGTGCCAACGAAGGCAGCGATGCGGCCACGAACGTCGATTGTGTACCGACGACAGACGCTGGCGAGATCAGCGCGCTGGAATGCGTACCAGCGGTTCCGGTGGCAAGCCTGGAGGCAGGTGCCAGCATCGCTTGCACGTTCGACTTCACCACGCCGGGCACGCCTGGCGGCAGCGATACCTCCGAGACTGCCGTGGCGTTTACCGGCACGACCAGCGCGGGCAACGACAGTACGGCCGGAAACAACGTCGATTCCGAGACTGCCGCGATCATCGACGCGCTGGACGATGACTTCTCCAGCGTACCGATCGACTCGATGGCCGGCGGTGAGACCGCATCGGTTTTCGGCAATGACGCAATTGGCACCGTAACCTTGATCGAAGGTGCCAGCACCCCGAGCATCGCCGACACTGGCGGCCTTGTTGGGGTGACCATCAATGCCGACGGCACGCTTGCCGTACCCGCCGGCACAGCCGGAGGCAGCTACGCAGTGGCCTACCAGATATGCACACCAACACCACCGCTGGCAGTCTGCGACACGGCCGTGGCGACCGTGCTTGTCGCGTCCCCCGCGCTGACGCTGGTTGCGACCGCAGATGCGCCCAGTGGATCCAGCGCCGGTAGCAGCATTGCTTTCAGCTTCCTGGTGACCAACAGCGGCAATGTCGACCTGACCGAGATCGCGATCAGCGAGGCGCAACTGGATGCGCCAGCGGTGTGCGCCCTCACCACGCTCAGTCCGGCGGCAACCACGACATGCACCGGCACGCACATGCTCACCCAGGCCGAAGTCGATGCTGGAATCGTCACCACAGAGTCGATTGCCACCGGCACGCCTGCGCTGGGTGCTGGGGTCAGCAGCGCAGTCGCGCAGACCAGCACGCCGATCGCCGCCAATGCGCTACTGAACGTCGACAAGCTGCGCACCGACAGCAACGCGCCGTTGATCGTCGGCAGCCTGCTCGAGTACTCGATTACCGCAACCAATGCCGGCAACGTGACGCTGACCAATGCTGCGATCAGCGATGCGTTGATCCCGGCGTTGGCGTGCACGCCAACGCAGCCAGCGCAGTTGGCGCCGGGCGCCGCGCTGGTCTGCACCGGCACGCACGCGATCACGATGGCAAATGTCAGTGCGGGCCAGGTGGTGAACACCGCCACTGCGAGTGCGGCGGCGCCGTCGGGTTCGCCGGTGACCGGCACCGACAGCGTGACCACGCCGATTCCAACGGCGGACCTGATGGTGCTCAAGACCGTCAATACCGCCAACCCGAATGTCGGCGGAGAAGCGATCTTTACTTTGGTCGTGACCAATAACGGGCCTGACACGGCCACCGGGATCACGGTGACCGATGCGCTCCCTGCCGGTTACACCCTGGTGTCCGCGAGCGCCACGCAAGGGACGTTTGTCGCGCCAACCTGGACCGTCGGTACGCTGGCCCTCGATGCAAGCGCCACGCTGACCTTGACCGTTTCCGTCAACGCCAGTGGCCCCTATCTCAACAGCGCGACAGTTTTCGGGGAACTGCCGGATCTGGTAACCGCCAACAACTCAAGCTCGGTTTCGACCACGCCGCGGACGCCGCCCATGGTGAGCGTAGCCAAGTCCGTGGTGGATGCCGGCGGCGATGCGATCGCCAGTCCCGGCGAGGCACTGACTTACACCATCACCTTGAGCAACAGCGGCGGGCAAGACGCGGAGAACTACCAGCTCACCGATCCGCTTGATATCAACACGGCGTTCGTCAGTGCCAGTAATGGCGGCATACATGCGTCCGGTGTCGTGGGTTGGAGTGGCCTCACGGTTCCCGGCAACGCCTCGCTCGTCCTCACCCTGGTTGCCGATGTGCTCGATCCGCTGCCGCAAGGCGTGCTCCTGATCACCAATCACGCCATTCCGACGGGTGCGGCAACGCCGAACTGCCAGGCGCTGCCAGCACCGGCGAACTGCGCGCTCTTGCCCACCGCGCCGCTGTTGTCGGTGAGCAAGCAGTTGACCGGCGAAAGTCTGGGCACCAACGCGATCGCCGAGCCGGGTGAGACGCTGACCTATACAATTACCGTCGCCAACCACGGTGGCAGCGCCAGTAGCGCGACCGTGGTCAACGAGACGGTGCCCGCAAACACCCGCTTCGTTTCGGGTCCATCGATGTGGAGCTGTGCCGATGGTGCGGCAGCGGGGAGCGTCTGCAACGCGACCGTGGAGGTTCCGGCCTTCAGTGCTGGCGCCGCGGGGACGGTCAGTTTGACGTACTCCGTTCGGGTTGACGACGTGCTTCCTTCGGGCGTGCTGACGATTACCAACGCTGTCGCACTCGACGGTCAGACACCACCCGACTGCGCATCCACACCGACAACGCCGGGTTGCGCGGTCACGCCGACGCGCAACGTGCGCCTCACCAAGGCGGTCCAGTTGGTGACCGCCAGCGGGCCCGATGCGTTCGAAATCAGCTATCTGATCACGATAAGCAACCTCGGGGGATCGTCTGCCACGTATACCCTCATGGATACGCTCGGCTTTCCGACCATCGGTGTCAGCTTTGACGGCAACGCGCGCGTGAGCACCGTTGGCGGCACGCTCAACCCTGCCTTGACCGGCGGACTGTTTGCGCCAGTCAATGGGTCCGGCGTGCAAGTTTCGGCCAGTGCGGTGACCCTGCCCAGCGCCGCCATCCACCGCTACAGCGTGGTTGTTCCGATCACTTTGGCAGCGGGAGGTGTGGCGAATGCAGTCTGCACCGGGACAGCGGGCAATGGTCTGTTCAACAGCGCCTCCATCGGCGCACCTCAGTCCTCGACCGTCAGCGCCTGCGCAGACTTCGACCTGCACCTGGCCAAAACCGTGCAACTGGGGGTGGACGGCAACGCCAACGGCTTCGGCGACGTGGGTGATCAACTGCACTACGAGTTTGTCATCAGCAATCTCGGAAGCACGCCGTTGACGAGCTTGCGATTGCTCGACCCGCGCGTGTCCGATCTGGCCTGCAGCCCGACCACGGCCGTCGGGCGCCGGCTGCGAGTGCTGTACTCGGACGATGTGTTCTACAACCCATTCGAAGCCGAAAGCACGATTGCGCTGATGCCCGGAGATTCCATCGTCTGCGCTGCGACCTATGGACTGACGGCTGCGGACGTTGCCATGCGCCGCGTAGACAACACGGCGACCGCCTCAGGCGTTGGCATCCAGCTTCGGACCGCCACCAGCAGCGCAACCTTCGACAGATTCCAATGAGCGCACCCGCCCTTCATGAGCGCCAACCGGATCCGCCGCGCAGTAATGCGCGGTTCCCGCACACGCAGCGTGAGACCCTGATCTTGGCGCTACTTTGCGCGTACATGGCGCAGCCTGGCGTGACTGCGCCGTCAGCCGCTGCAGTGGCCTGTGCAAAGGGGGCCGCAGTTGCGGCCGCAGCCCCGGTATCAGTGCCAGAGCGCACCCAGGGTCCCGCATGTACCTGGATGGCGGCCGCGCAACTGGCTGCGGATCCGACGCTGCAGTGGGTCGATGTGCGACCCCTGCAGGCCGACTCCCGCGTGCGGCTCTCGTCAGCCTGGGATCTGGCGTCCGCGGGCGAACTTGCGGCGGCAGCGCCAGCGGCCCCACGCTTGGCCCTTTACGGCAGTGGACTCGACCGTGTCGCGGTCGATGCCCATTGTCGGCAACTTCGCGCGCAGGGCGTGTCCGATGTGCGCGCCGTGCGCGGCGGTCTGCGTGCTGCACTTAAGGCTGGGGTTCCGGCCTGGAGCAAAGGCCTGAGCGCCGATCAGGCCGACCGGTTTCTGGCCGAGGTCAGCCCTGCGCAGACGCACGCGGCGCTGCGCGAAGGCTCGGCCGCGCTGCTGATCGTGAATCACACGACGCGAGACTTTCTTGCAGATGCGGCGCTTGCCGGTGCCAAGCAAGTGGATTCGCTGGCGGCGGTTGAACCCGTGCTTCGCACATTGGAGGCTGATACGCCGCTGGTGGTTGCGGCGTCGGCGGCGGAGCGCGAACGTTTGCAGGCGCAACTCGAAGCCACCCGACACGCCGACGCGCTGTTCTGGGTCGCGGGTGGAACCGAAGCTCTGGGCGCGCACCTCGCCCAGTTCCGCCAGGTCGCCGGCGCTGCCCACACGCCGCTGACGCAACCTTGTTATGCACAGCCGAAGGAATGAGGGGAGTCTCTTGCACAGTCGCATCGCGGCATTATTGGTAGTTTGCGCGAGCCTGGCCGGAGCGGTCGAGCGTGCGCATGCCGCCGATCTGACTGTGGAATCGGGCGTCGTGGTCAAGTTTGGCGCCGACGCCGGGCTGGAGATCCGCGACCTCACGACCATGCACCCGGGCGTGGTTCTGACCTCGCTGCGTGATGACAGCGTGGGCGGCCAGACCCAGAGCACCCCAGGAACGCCAGCCGCTGGCGACTGGCTCGGCATCACGGTGAACCAGGCCGTTCCTGAAGATCAACTGCAACTGATCAGCACCACCATCCGCTATGCCGGCGCCAGCGGCAACGCGGGCTTGAGCCTGGAATTCCGCAGCTACCCATTGAGTGGATTGCTGCTGGCAAACAATCTGATCGGAATCATGGTCCGCAATGGCGGCTCGCCGCTGTTCAATGATGTGAGTGTCCTGGCCAATGCGATAGGTGTGGTCTCGGAGAACTCCAGTCCGCAGTTCGCCAGCTCCGAGTTCATCGGCAACGCCGACTACGCGATCCGCAATGACACGCCGGCGACGCCGGTGACCGCAACGGGCAACTGGTGGGGCGCCGCGAGTGGTCCGACCGACCCGGTGGGCAATCCCGCCGGCACGGGTGACCGCGTCAGCACGGGTGTCGACTACGGCAGTTTTGTGGCCCAGCCGGCGCTGCTTGATTGCCGCATCGTGCCTGCAGACGGGCGCTACAGTGTGTTCGTTCGACAGATCCAGTTGGCATTGCATTGCCGCAATGCAACGCAGTATCGAATCGCCGAATCGGCCAGTTTTGCCGGCGCCAGTCTGGCGCCGATGAATAGCCCGGTGTCCTTCACGCTGTCTCCCGCCAGCGGCAACAAGACCCTTTACGCGGAGTTCCGCGGTGTCGGTGGCACGTCCATCGTAGTGAGCACCTCGCAGCCGATGGTCTATACGCCGAGCACGCCCATCGTCTCGTTCTCCGCACCGGGTGAAAATGCCGTCGTAGCGGGCGTCGTCGGCATCGCCGTCAACGTGGTCGAGCCCGCGGGGCTGGCGATCGACCGCGTTGAGTTTTACGCCGGCAGTGCAGCACTTGGCTCAGACTCCAGCGCGCCGTTTACCAGGGATTGGGACTCCGATCTCTTCCCCAACGCGCCGATCCGCCTGCGCGCCGTCGCCTTCAACAGCGAGGGGCGCAGCAGCGATGCCATTCGCGACGTCTACATCCAGAGACCGGATCCCGATCCGCCGGTCATCACCAACGTGCGTATCGGCGGAGTGCCGCTGACCGAGGGCATGATCATTACCGCGCCGGGGTCGATCACCGCGACCATCAACGACGCCAGTCTGATACGCGCGACGCTGACTCGTATTGACGGCAATGCCATTGGCACAGGCAGTCTCGACGCGCAGCAGTATTCGATCCCCGTGGATTTCGCAGCCATAACCGACGGCCCACACACGATCCGCCTGGAAGCGACCGACCATGTGGACAATGTTGGTTTCTTCCAGCGTGACGTGAATGTCCAGATTCCGGTGCCGCCGGCCCCGGTCATCAGCAGTCCTGCCACGGCGATTTCCGTGCAACAGCCGACGCTCGCCGTGTCCGGCCAGGCGCAGCCAGGCAGCAGGGTCCAGTTGTACAGCAACGATGTGGCCGTGGGGCCGCTGCTGAACGTCACCGCAGCGGGCAACTACAGCGGCAGTGTGGCACTCGTCGAGGGCGTCAATTCGCTCTCCGCCGATGCACGCAACGTTCGCGGCGCCGGCCCGCGTTCGGCCAGTGTCGATGTCACGTTCGTGGTGCCGGCGCCGCAGGTGCTGATCACGTCGCCCGCCGAGTTTGCGGTAGTCGACGGCGACACCTTGATCAGCGCGGCCATCAGTAACGCGCTGCCGATCAGCAGTGTGCGTTTCCTGGTCAACGGTCAACTGCAGGCGACCTTGACGGATCCACCGTGGCAAACCCCATGGGTCACATCTGCGCTTGTCGATGGCAATTACGACGTCCGTGTCGAAGCGACCAACAGCGGTGGGACCGAGGGATCTGCCGAACGCACGGTCACCATTCGCCATGCGCCACCACCACCGCCGCCGTTTGTGGCGCCTTATCTGGCCACCGGGGTGGTAGCCACCCCAGCGGCGAGCTTCGGCGAGCGCAATATCGTCATCACTGGCCGGGTAGTGGACGGCGACGGCAATGCGGTCGGCAATTCGAGTCTGGCCGTGCTCTTGCGCGTCGAAGGTTTTGAGCGACGAATCACCGTGGTCGCCGACGCCGCAGGCGATTTCCGTTACGACTTTGTGCCGCAGCAAAGCGATAGCGGGCGCTTCTCGGTGGCCGTGGTGCATCCCGACGAGACCGTCGTGCCTGAACTGGCGGCCTTCACCATCAATCGCTTGAGCACCGCGCAAACTACGTTGGCGGTCAACGCCGCGCGTAACTTCGCTCAACAGTTTCCGGTGGTGGTCAGTGCTGGACCTGGCGACGGCTCCAATGGCGTGCGCATCGTCGCCCTGGCCGAAGATCAGCCCAGCGGCAGCCTGCCGGCAGGAATCGCCTTCGCCGCGCCACCGCCAGTGAATCTCGCCGCCAACAGCGCCACGTCACTGCAACTGGAACTGACGGGCAATGCGACGGCAGCAGAAACCGGCAGCCTGATCCTTGCGCTGCTAGCCAATGACTCGGCAAACGTGCGCCGGGCAACTATTCGAGTTGACTATCAGCTTTACCCCGCAGAGCCGGCGCTGGTGCCAGTGCCGGCAAGCCTGCGCACCGGCGTGCGTCAGGGCCAGAGCGTCACCGAGGTGTTGCGCATCGAAAATCGAGGTCTGGTGGCGGCGACCAATGTGCAGTTGGCTTTGCTCGATAGCGCCGGCACCGGGCCAGCTCCGGCATGGGCCTACCTTGCCACCATCGCGAATCTCGGCACGCTGGCCGTCGGCGCCGGGGAAGGCGTGCAGATCTCCGCTTCGCCGACTGCCGAAGTCAGCGACGGGATCTACAATCTGCGCCTGCGGGTCACCGCCGATAACGCCACCGGCGGTGATATCCCGGTGGCGATTCAGGTCACTCAGGCCGGCGACGGCAGCGTGCGCTTCACCGCCGCGGATATCTTCACCAACACGCTGGACGCCCAAGGCAACTTGATCGTCGGACTGGCGAACGCCAACATTCGACTGCAGAGCGAAACCAACAGTACCCTGACCGCACAGGGCGTCACCAATGGCATTGGGCAGGCGGTTGTCGGGCCACTGCCCGCTGGTCGCTACACCTGGCGTGCGACCGGTCCAAGCCACGCCGAAGCCACCGGTCGCGTGTTGATTCGTCCGGCGACCACCATCGACGAGCGCGTCTTCCTGGATTTCGACGTGGTCACCGTGGAATGGTCGGTCGAGGAAACCACCATCGTCGATCAGTACAACATCGTACTGAGTGCAACCTTCCAGACGCTTGTCCCTGCACCGGTCGTGCTGATCGAACCACTGGCGATCAATCTGCCGCTCATGCAGGTGGGGGAGGTCATCACGGGTGAGGTGACCGTGACCAACTATGGTCTGGTGCGTGCCGACAATGTGGTGTTCACGCCGCCGATCATGGACCCCTACTACCGCATTGAATTTCTCGGCACGCTGCCGAACGAACTGGCGGCGCGCCAGCGCGTCAGTTTGCCCTACCGCATTACCAAACTGCCGGGTTCCCTGGTCGCCGCTGCCGGAGACAAGGCTGGGTTGCTTCACAGGGTCTATGACAGTCTCGTCGGTGCACAAAAGACAACGGCGACCTGCAGCGTCTACAACAACGCCGCCCAGGTCGAATACGACTATGCCTGTGCGTCCGGTGATCGCCGAGGCGGCGCCGCGAGCTGCGCGTTCAACCAGGCACAAGGCAGTAGCTGTGGGGGTGGGGGCGGCCAACCGCAGGTCTACGGCGGACGCTGCAATGGGTCCGGACCCAATGGCTGCGGCGACTGGGGCGGTTTCGGAGGCAGCGGAGGCGCCGGGGAATCAAGCCCGGCGGCTGCTGGCTGCCGGCCCGACTGCGGTTGCGCCTGCAGTGGCGGCGGGGGTGGTACGGGTGGCGGCCAAGGAAGCGGCGGCGGCGGCGACCCACGATGATCTACTCAATAGGAACCCAACCTTTGCGCGTTGCTCTGTTTGTCCTGCTGCTGTGCCTGACATCCACGGCCTGGTCGGCCCCGCAAGTCCGCTTCCCCGACGGCGATCTCGCTTACGCGCAGACCGACCTGTCGGTCCCGGTGCGCGGCGGCGCGGTAGTGCTGTCGCGCACCTGGGCGGATGGTCGCTGGTATCTGAACCCGGCGTGGGCGGATCTGAAGCTGACGCTGGACGCGGTGGACGGCTCGGTGCGCTCGATCCAGCGGGGTGGGGCGGTGTTCGCCAAGTCGGGCAACAGTGTGTTCGTGACCGATGATCGCTTCTTCATCCGCCAGACCACGGCGCCGGACGGTTGGCGTTGGTACGACCGCATCGGCAACTGGATCGACTACGACGCCAATGGCCGCATCTTGCGCTACGGCGATCGCAACGACGTGCAGGTGAGCTTCACCCGCAATGGCAGCGGCCAGATCGAGCACGTGCGCGACCATGCTGGCGCAGTAGCGTTGACCCTGACCTGGAGCGGCGATCACATCGCCACGGCTCGGGATCGAGATAACCGTGAGGTGGAGTATTTCTGGACCAACGGGCAGCTCGATCGGGTGAACGATGTGCTCGACTACGACTGGACCTACCTCTACGACAGCAATGGCCAACTCACCCAGATCACCGATCCGGAGAATCGGGTGTGGGAGATCACCTACGTGCAGAGCTTCCGGGTGAGCGGCAGCGGCGCGCCGCCGGGAGTATCGACGTCCGGGCGGCTGGCGCGGGATTTTCGGGTCAGCGCGGTGTGGAAGCTGAAGAACCCGCTGAACAAGGAGACCGTCTACGAGTACGACTACAGCCGCGAGCGCCGACAGTGGTCGGTGATCGAACGCACGCCGGGTGGCAAGCGCACGGAGCGCGTCTACGACCGCGATGGTCGATTGCTGAGCATGGAAGAAGGCACAACGCCGACCTACCAGCGCACGCTGGATGGCCCGCGCATCGAGATCCTGCGCGATGAGCGTGGGCTGATTACCCGCCGCGAACTCGACAGCTATCGCAATCCGCTGCGCATCACCTACCCCGATGGCAGCAGCGAGCGCTGGACTTACCACGCGCAGTTCAGCTTTCCGACCGAGCACATCGATGCGCGCGGCACACGCACTACCTGGGATTACGATGCCAAAGGCAATTTGACCGAGCGCATCGTGGCCGTAGACACACCCGAAGCGCAGCGCACCACCTACGTGTACAACGCCTTTGGCGAGCTCACGACGATGACCGTCTTTGGGGCAACACCGGCCGAGGATGCAAGCACCGAGTACGAGTACGACGCCTTTGGCAATCTCAACAAGATCACCGATGCCGAGGGCGGGGAGGTCAGCGGGACCCACAACGGCATGGGCAAGGTGCTGACCCAAACCGATCCGCGTGGCAAAGTCTGGACCTACACCTACAACGCTCGCGGCGAGTTGCTGACGCAGCAAGATCCGATCAACCCGGCCACGACGCACACCTACGACAAGGTGGGTAATCGCAAGACGACGGAAGATCCATCAGACGCCACCACCACCTTCACCTACGACGGCCTCAATCGCCGGCTGACCAGTACCGATGACGACGGTGGCGTCACCACCACCACCTACGACGACGACGGCCGGGTGACGCGCCAGGAAGACGCCTCCGGCCAGTTCAGCGCCTATGACTACGACACGCGCGGCCGCCTGATCACGGTGACCGACGCGGTCGGCAATATCACGCGCACGATCTACGGCACGCCGAGCGATGGCCTGGATGGCCTGATCGCGGCGATGCAGTACCCGAGTCACCGCGAGGAATACAAGTACGACACCCGCGATCGGCGCACTCAGATCATCCGCATCCACCCGGCCGAAGGCGCAGTTCCGGAACGCCGCGAGACCACGATCAGCGCGTATGCCGCTGTCGGCAACCTGATTGCCAGCACCGATGCGCTGGGGCGCAGCACGCTCAACACCTATGACCGTCGCCAACGCCTGACCGAGAGCACCGATGCGCTCGGCGGCAGAACCCGCTACGTCTACGACACGCGCGACAATCTGCTCAGCCTCACCGACGCCAACGATAATATCCACCGGTTCACTTACGACAAGCTGGATCGCACTCTCAGCGACGCGCGTCCGCTCGGCCAGACCATCCGCTACATCTATGACCCCAACGGCAACCTGATCGAACGCATCGACCCGCTCAACCAGCGCGCGGTCCATCGCTACGACGATGCCAACCGCCGCGACCGCTCCGAGTACTTCGAAGCGGGCGCCACCACCGCCCACAAAACGGTCAACTTCAGCTTCGACGAGCGCAATCTGCTCACCGGCTACAACGATGGCACCACCAGCGCCACTTACGTTTACGACAACCTCGGCCGCAAGACCAGCGAGACCGTTGACTACGGCAACTTCAACATCAGCAACGGCTACACGTACTACGCCAACGGTCAGAAGCAAAGCTACACCGCCCCCGATGGCACGCTGATCAGCTACGCCTACACCAACCACGGCCAGCTCAATCGCCTGACCATTCCCGGCGAAGGCGACATCGTCTACAGCAACTTCAAGTGGACCCGGCCGCAGACCATCACCTATCCCGGCAACACGATCCGCACCGTCGGTTATGACGCTCTGATGCGCACCAAGACCATCCACGTGCGCAACAGCCAGAACCAGGTGCTGATGGACTACGGTTACGACTACGACGCGGTCGGCAACATCACCGAGAAGCGCACCGAATACGGCCCGCACCGCTACCAGTACGACAACCTCGATCGGCTCACGGTCGCCGACTATCCCAACGGCCCGCAGAACGACCAGATCAACGACAGCTTCGCACCGAACACGTTCCCGTTTGCCGACGACCGCTACAGCTACGATCTGATCGGAAACCGCCAGACCGACCAGGCGCAGACCGCAACCACACCGTGGACCTACAACGGCAACAACGAACTGCTGCACGCCGGGTTCGCCGCGTTCGACTTCAACGCCGCCGGCAGCACCATTGCCGAGCGCGACCCACAGACCGAAGCCGCCACACGAACCTACCGCTACAACAGCGAAGAGCGGATGAGCGAGGTACGCGGGGAAGCCAATCAACCGATCGCGAGCTACTACTACGATCCGCAAGGCCGCCGGCTGTGGAAAACCCTGCAACCCGGCGCAGTAGGGCACAGCGGGGCCGCGGGACCGGAAACCACCTACCTCGCCTATAGCGATGACGGCTATGCGGCGGAGTTCACATTACCGGGAACGCCCGCGGAAGCGCCGGGTACCGGACCCATTGCCAGTCAGTACAGCAATCTCTGGATTTTCGCACCAATGGGCATCTGGTCCACCGACCCGATCGCCAGCAAGACCCCAATGGGCTGGCGCTATCTGCAGACCGACCACCTTGGCACGCCGCAAGTGACAATCAATAGCGCCGGAACCGCGAGTGGCCAACTGCGATTTGCTGCGTTCGGCAATACGCGAGAGCAGGGCGAACCGCAGGTGCTGCGCTTTGCCGGGCAGATTGGGGATCGCGAGACTGAGATGCACCACAACTACTTCCGGGATTATGAGCCGCAAATTGGAAGATATGTGGAGACTGATCCGATCGGGATTCATGGCGGAGTGGTCGGTTTCGTTTACGCTAACAACGCGCCAATATGGGTAACTGATCCTTTTGGTCTAATTTCGGACAAAGAGTGCTGCAAAGGTGGACGCAAGAAAGCGCTCGGCGGAAAAGGCGTCTCTGAGTCGACCGTTCGGGGTTATGTCGTTTGTTGTGGCGGGAAAAGAGTCAGTTGCACAATCGACGATCCGGAGGATCCACCTAGCGCCGTGAAGCCAAAGGAACGTTGTCGCAGAAGGCACGAGAACATTCATCGTGACGATATCGTTCGGTGCCTTTGTCAAAGTGACGGTGAGCCGGTCATGACGCCAGATAAGAACGGAAGCGAGTGCGATGCCTATACCGTCTCATTGCCGTGCTTCATTAAAGAGAAGAGACAATGTGAGCGTGATCGCGATAAACCATGTGTGAATTCGCTGAAATTGGAGCTGATCAATCAACGCGCTCAGTACGCTAAATTCTGCGGAAGGCCAGTGCCAAATGACTGGAAATAGATTTATCATGTGCTATATGTGTCTAGCCATGGTGGCGTGCGCATCGAGTCCGACCATGGGGCACCAAGCGCTTTTGACACAAGAACAGGTGCTTTCCATTGCGAATGCGCGGGCGCTCAAGGCCAATGTCGATCTTTCCGGGTATGATGTACGAATTGAATTTGAGTTCACTGAAAAGAACCATAAATGGTATGTTTTCTATAATGGAACTGATAATGTCGTTGGCAATGATTTTCTGATTCTTGTAGACGATATAACCGGCGAAACACATCTTTTTGGCGGTTCTTGATCGTTCTTTCCGGATCCTGATTAGCGCCATCTCTCAGTACGCCAGCTTCGGGTTGCGCAGTCGACTTTCGGTCCAAGTGGGGCAACCGACGGCGGCGGCGATGAGCTGCGGCACGAGGCTGAGGAGGTTGAGGCGGCGTTGAATCGCCACATGGCTTCTCTCAGGTAGCGTTGGGCGTACTTTGCGAACCGGAACGATAGCTGCCATCGATGCTGCGCTTGATGTTGCTGAGCCCGAGTAGGATGCGTTGAGGCACGAACGCATCGATCGCGTTGATGGAAAACTCAGCAATATCAGTGTTGATGGCATTATCGCCGATACGGTTTGCAAGCTCGTCACATCCTACTATTACGTGGGCTCACCATGATCTTCTCAACCAAGACCCACGCCTTGCGCCTAGCCCTTTTCACCCTCTGGCTCTGCCAATCCTTCAGCCCGAGTAGGATGCGTTGAGGCACGAAACGCATCGATTGTGCATTTAACCGAATACTCAGCACTATTGATGTTGTTGGCATCGTGACCGAGACGGCTTGCCGGCTCACTGAACCGTATTGCATGAGCTCACAATGGTCCTTTCAATCGGAACCTATACTTTGCGCCTCGCTCTGTTCGTTCTCTGGCTGTGTCTGTCCTCGACGGCCTGGTCCACCCCGCAAGTCCGCTTCCCCGATGGCGATCTGGCCTATGCCCAGACCGACCTGTCGGTCCCGGTGCGCGGCGGGTCAGTGGTGCTGTCTCGCACCTGGGCGGATGGTCGCTGGTATCTGAACCCGGCGTGGGCGGATCTGAAGCTGACGCTGGACGCGGTGGACGGCTCGGTGCGCTCGATCCAGCGCGGCGGGGCGGTTTTCGCCAAGTCCGGCAATG